>MTKX01014305.1_pt1 | contig 77083 bp, 70 predicted proteins | sample 1042771 | NCBI WGS metagenome assembly MTKX01 (sample SAMN06212183, study PRJNA360534) | anaerobic digester metagenome | biome: Wastewater treatment plant; material: sludge; isolation source: anaerobic digester fed with sludge from wastewater treatment plant | place: Denmark: WWTP Randers ...
CGCAAGCACCTCTCCAACAACCTGCTGGCACCCCATCGCAGAGCCCGTTCGTAGTGCGCGCTTATGAACTTTCAAAATATGATTCGGTAATAGAGCCGTGGCCTATTACCTTGTTGATAATTGAAAGAACATAAGTCGTTACTACGAGCGAGTTCTCCCTGCCAATGCTCACAGGCGCGCGCATCCACCCCGGCAGGCACGTGGTGGGCGGCCCAACATTAAATTTTCCCCCACACCAAAACTGGGGGCTCGACAAATCCGAACATTTGTGCTATACTGTTCCCCGGCACCGGCTGGAAAAGACGAATGCCAAAAATTCGCCAATTTCGTCCTAGACAGAGGGCCAAAGACGTGCTGTAATAGAGGGGAAAGGATTCGCATGTTCGAACCATCGGTGCACGTCGTAGACAACTGCCATGCCGCCGGGCGCGCAGCCCCATGAGCGGACAGAACATACTCCTCGCCGCCGCCCTGGCCTATGCCCGCCTGGGGTGGGCCGTCCATCCCCTCCGGCCGGGCGACAAGCGCCCCCTCCTGCGGGACTGGCCGCACAAGGCCACGGCCGGCGAGGGGACGATCCGGGACTGGTGGAGTCGCTGGCCAGGGGCCAACGTCGGCCTGGCCTGCGGGCCCTCGGGCCTGTTCGTCGTCGACCTGGACGTCAAGGGCGGGGCCGACGGCGTGGCGAGCTGGGCCGCCCTGGCGGCCCGGCTGGGCCTGGACGGCGGCGCGGGGCCGGCGACGCCCACGAGCAGGACGCCCAGCGGCGGCCGGCACCTGTTCTTTGCCGCCCCCGATCCCGCCCCGGGCAACACGGCCGGGCGGCTGGGCCCGGGCATCGACACCCGGGGCGTGGGGGGGTACGTCGTGCTGCCGCCCTCGACCCTGGCCGATGGCACGACCTACACCTGGGAGATCTCGCCCCGGGACCGCGACCCCATCCCGCTGCCCCGGGCGCTGGCCGCGCTTCTGGCGGGCGAAGCCCCGCGCCGGACCGCGGCCTACGCCCTCGCCGCCCTCGACGCCGAGGTGGCCCGGATGGCGGTGGCCCCCGCCGGCACCCGCAACGACACGCTCAACGCCGCTGCCTTTGCCCTGGGCCAGCTCGTGGGCGCGGGGCTCCTGGACCGGGGGGAGGTGGAGCGCCGGCTCCTGGCCGCGGCCCTGGCCGCCGGGCTGGAGGAGCGGGAGGCGCGGGCCACCCTGAGGAGCGGCCTGGACGCCGGCCGGGAGCAGCCCCGAGCCGTGCCCGGCGGCGGGCGGGCGCCGGCTCCGAAAGGGGGCGGGCTCCCGGGCAGGGAGGCCGAACACGGGTTTCAGCCCCTGCCCGAGGACGCCCGGCTGCCCCCGGACCTGGGCCGCGACGCTTGCCGCTGGCTGGACGACTATGTCGCCTTCAGCCGCACCTGGAGCCCCCGGAGCTTTTGCGGGTTTCACGAGGCCTGCGCCCTGTGGCTGCTGTCTACCGTGGCTGCGCGCCGGGTGTGCGTCGACTATGGCGAGCCCCGCTACACCAACCTGTATTTTCTCCTGGCCGGCCGGACGACCATGCACGCCAAGTCGAGCGCGACCAAGATCGCCCGGGGGCTGCTGCGGGCCTGCGGCCTCAACTATCTCCTGGCGGCGGACGAGGCCACGCCGCAGGCGTTCGTGCGCGCCCTGGCGGGCGGCGGGCTGCCGGTCAACCTGGCCGGCATGGACGGGGAGGAACGGCAGGCGGCCACGATGCGCCTGGGCTTTTGCGGCCAGCGCGGCTGGTACGCCGAGGAGTTTGGCTCCTGGCTGGCGAGCATGGCCCGCACCGACGGGGTCATGGCCGACTTTCGCGGGCTGCTGCGCGCCCTTGACGACTGCCCGGAGGACTATGCCCGGTCGACCATCGCCCGGGGCGACGAGGTGGTCAAGCTGCCCTACCTGGCCCTCATCGCCAACCTGACGCCCGCCGACCTGCGGCCGGTGGCCAGGAGGGGGACGCAGCTCTGGGGCGACGGCTTCCTGGCGCGCTTTGCCTTCATCACCCCGCCCTGGAACGAGGTGCTCGCGACCCAGTTCCCGGAGGGCCAGCGGCCCAACCCCCCGGAGCTGATGGCCCCCCTAGTGGACTGGCACCGGCGGCTGGGGCTGCCCACGGTGCACATCAAGGACCAGGTGAACGGAAACGGGGCCTCCACCGGGGAAAAGATCGTGACGTCCGATCACCCCAGCCCGCAAAAGTGCACGCTGGGCGAGGGCGTCCGCGACGCGGTGCAGCGCTACAACATGGCCGTGCTGGCGCTGGCCCGGGAGAGCGAGCTGACGGACCTGGACGGCAACTATGGCCGGCTGCACGAGAAGGGCCTGCGGGTGGCAGCCCTCATGGCCAGCCTGGAGAACGGGGGGACCATCGAGCTGCGCCACTGGGCCAGGGCCCAGGAGATCGTCGAGCGCTGGCGGCTGTATGCCCACCGCCTCTACGAGCAGGTGACCGAGCTGGACGTTTCGCCCCAGGCCGAGATCGAGGCCAAGGTGGTCAAGGCCGTCACGCGCTGGCAGGGCACGGACAGGTACCCCGACGGCCTGAGCGCCGCCGACATCGCCCGCTTCCTGCGGGGCCTGGGCACCGGCGAGGCGAGGTTCCACGCCGAACAACTGGTGGCCGCCGGGGTGTTGGCCAGCCACAAGAAGGAGCGGGCCCTGCGCTACTACGTGCCCGGCGCTGACGAGGGCGAATCGTAGACAAATAGACAAATAGACACGTAGACAAATAGACACGGCGACAGGCAATCGTAGACAAATAGACAAATAGACACGTAGACAAATAGACACGCGGACGGGCAACCGTAGACAAATAGACAAATAGACACGTAGACAAATAGACAACGGGGAAAGGGCAGGACGGGCGGAAGGGATTTCGATGAATCGTAGACAAAAAATAGGTCTGTCTACTGTCTATTTTGTCTATTTTGTCTACGATTGGATAGAAGGATGATCTTTACTAGATCATAATGGGCAGTCTGCCCATCACCCCCATCATCAGTGGCCCCATCTTGTTCAGTGTTTCAGTGCTTCAACCTGCTACAGCAGCCCCGCAATGGCCCCCTGGATGGCCCGCAGGAGGGGGCTGGGGTAGACGCCCAGCCACAGCAGGCCCAGGGCCAGGAGCGCCAGGGCCAGGCCGGCGCCCAGGGGCACCAGGGGCCGGCGGGCCTCGCCCGCCTCGTCGGGCTGCTGGAGCATGGCGACGACGATGCGCAGGTAAAAGTAGAGGGCGATGGCGCTGCTGAGGACCAGGGCGCCCACCAGCCACCACAGCCCGGCCCCCACGCCGGCAGCCACCAGGTAGAGCTTGGCCAGGAACCCGGCCGTCAGCGGCAGGCCGGCCAGCGAAAAGAGGGAGGCGGCCAGGAGGCCCCCCAGCCAGGGCCGCCGCCAGAACAATCCCCGGTAGTTCTCCAACGCGCCGGCGTCGTCGCCGTGGGTGGAGAGCACCGTCACGACGCCAAAGGCCGCCAGGACGGTGATGACGTAGGCGACCAGGTAAAAGGTGGCGGCCGAGATGCCCGTTTCGCCCCCGGCCAGCAGCGGCAGCAGCAGGTAGCCCATGTGGGCGATGGACGAATAGGCCAGGACGCGCTTGACGTTGTCCTGGCGCAGGGCCAGGAGGCTGCCGGCCAGCATGGAGGCGACGGCCACCAGGGCGAGGGCCTGGACCAACGGGCTGTCGAGGACGCCGTCGACGGTGGCAAACAGCCGCAGCAGCAGGCCCAGGACGCCCCCCTTGGACACGGTGGCCACCAGGGCGGCGACGGGCGCCGGCGCCCCCTCGTACACGTCGGGGCTCCAGAAGTGAAAGGGTACCAGCGACAGCTTGAAGCCCACGGCCACGCCCACCAGGGCCATCCCGGCCACGAGCGATACCGTCCACGTTCCCTGGGCCAGGGCGGTGCCCCCCACCAGCTCCTCGAAGGCCAGGGTGCCTTGCCCGGCATAGACGAGGGCCATGCCAAAGAGCATGAAGGAGGTGGACACGCCCGACAGGACCAGGTACTTGATGGCCGCTTCCAGGCAGAGGGGGCGGAGGCGCAGGTAGCCGATGAGGGTATAGAGGCTGATGGCCAGCAGCTCCAGGGACAGGAAGAAGGAGGCAAAGTGGTTGCTGGCCGCCAGAGCCGAGGAGCCCAGGACGGCCAGGAGCAGGAGGATATAGTACTCTTCCTGGTAGCCCGGGCGTTCGCGCAGGTAGCCGTAGGACAGCAGGGTCACGGCCGCGGTGGCGGCCACGAGGATGGCCGTGTAGAGCAGGGCATAGCCGTCCACGCGAAACAGGGGCGTGACGTCGCGGGGCCCCGCCGTGGCGGCGACGGGCAGCGAGAGGAGAGCCAGGGCCAGCGTGGCCAGGGCCAGGCCGGCGGCGAGGCGGTGGTCGCGGCGGAAGGCGATGCCCAGCATGACCACCAGGGCGCCGGCGGCCAGCACCAGCCAGGGGAGAAGGGCGACGAGGTCGGAAGTGGTCATGGAGTCTCTTCCTCCGGGGCCAGGAGGGTGGCGAGGGGCTCGTCGCCGCCGGGCAGCACTTCGGCCGCCAGCTCGCCCCCGGCCTGCTGGCGGATGGCCTCCAGGGCGGGGGCCGCCGTGTCGAGGAAGGGCCGGGGATAGAGGCCCAGCCACAGGACGAGGGCGACGAGGGCGGCCAGGATGCCCACCTCTCGCCGGCCCAGGTCGGGGAGCTTCCAGCCCCCCTCGTTGGGACCGAAAAAGGTGCGCTGCACCAGGCGCAGGGAATAGATCGTCGAGACGACGAATCCCACGGCCGCCAGGGCGGCCAGGAGCGGGCTGACCTGGTAGGCGCCCATGAGGACCAGGATCTCGCCGACAAAGTTGCCCAGGCCGGGCAGGCCCAGGGAGGCCAGGGCAAAGAACAGGCCGGCGCCGCCCATGCGGGGCACCGTGTCCCACAGGCCGCCCAGCCTGTCCAGGTTGCGGGTGTGGGTGCGGCGGTAGAGGTCGCCCACGAGGATAAAGAGGGCGCCGGTGCTCAGGCCGTGGGCCAACATGACGATCACGGCGCCCTGGAGGGCGAGCGAGTTCCAGGCAAAGATGCCCAGGAGGACAAAGCCCATGTGGCTGACGCTGGTGTAGGCCACCAGCCGCTTCAGGTCCCGCTGGCCAGAGGCCACCAGGCCGCCGTACAGGATGCCGGCGACGCCCAGGGCCATGGCCACGGGCGCAATGTCGCGGGCTGCCTCGGGAAAGAGGGGCACCAGGAACCGGATAAAGCCGTAGGCGCCCACCTTGAGGACCAGGCCGGCGAGGATGACGCTGCCGGCCGTAGGCGCTTCGGTGTGGGCGTCGGGCAGCCAGGTGTGGAGGGGCACGGCGGGCAGCTTGACGGCAAAGGCGGCGAAAAAGCCCAGCATCAGCAGGGACGCCACGCCGGCCGGCAGTGCCGTGCCCAGCAGGTCGGCATAGTTGAAGGTGTAGGTGCCCGTCTGCTGCCCGTGGTAGAAATAGAGGGCCAGGATGGCGACCAGGAGCAGCAGGCTGCCGGCCTGGGTAAAGAGAAAGAACTTGAGCGTGGCATATGTCCGTCGCTCGTAGCCCCAGATGCCGATGAGAAAGTAGAGGGGCACCAGCATCATCTCCCAGAAGAGATAGAAGAGGGCCAGGTCCAGGGCCAGGAAGGCGCCCACCAGGGCCGACACGATCCACAGCAGGTTCAGGTGGAAAAAGCCGGGGCGGCGCGGCGCGTCGGCCCACGAGGCCAGGACCGCCATGAGCCCCAGGAAGCTGGTGAGGAGGATCAGGAGCAGGCTCAGGCCATCCAGGGCCAGGTGGTAGTCGATGCCCAGCTCGGGGATCCAGGGGACGCTGACCTCCCGGTACCAGGCGCCACTCCTGACACCGGACGTCAGGACAGGTGCGGGCGACCAGATCCAGAGGGCGACGACGGCCGCCAGGTGGACGAGGAGGCTGGCGGCGGCCACGCGGCGGGGCCAAACCTGGCCCCAGCGCTGCGAGAGCCAGGCGAGGAGCCCGCCGGCCACCGGCCAGAAGAGAATCGCGGTCAGGATCATAACAGCACCACCGTCAGGAGAATCGCCGCCCCGGCTGCCAGTCCCAGGACGTACCAGCGCACCCGCCCGGTCTGCGTCAGGCTGAGAAGGCGATGGAGCCACAGGCCCAGCCCGGCGATCCCGGTGAACAACCGGTCGACCACGTCGCCTTCGTTGGCCCGCGCCGCCCAGTTGTAGGGCCGCACGAACAGCCGCTCGTAGAGCCAGTCGAACCCCCACCCGCTAAAGGTCAGGCGATGGAGGGCGTCGCCCAGGGGGTTGCTCCGCCAGCCGCGCACCGACTCCAGCCGGCGATGGAACAGGACGTAGGCCAGCAGGGCGCCCGCCAGGACGGCGACGGCGGCCGCGATCTGGAGCCACAGCTCGGTGGCCATCCCGACCTCGCGCAGCGGCGCGGCCGGCAGCGCGGTGCCCAGCAGGTCGGAAAAGAGGGTGGCGCCGCCCAGGGTGTGGGGCAGCTCCACAAAGCCGGCCACGATGGACAGGACCGCCAGGATGACGAGGGGCAGGCGGATGGCCGGCCCGGGCCGGGCCAGGGGCGCGGAGGCGCGGACGTGGTCGCTGGGCTCGCCAAAGAAGGTGAGGACCACCACGCGAAAGGCATAGAGGGCGGTGATAAAGGCCCCCACAAAGCCGGCGGCCCACAGCCACGGGCTGCCCTGGGCCGAGGCCCAGGCCTGGAAGAGGATCAGGTCCTTGCTGTAAAAGCCGGCCGTGACCAGGGGCAGGGCCGCCAGCGAGGCGGCGCCGATGACAAAGGTCCAGAACGTGGTCGGCAGCATCCGGTACAGGCCACGCATCTTGAACATGTTGTGTTCGTGGTGCAGGCTCAGGATGACCGATCCGGCGGCGAGGAACAGGAGGGCTTTGAAGAACGCGTGGGTCATGAAGTGGAAGATGGCCGCCGACCACGCTCCAACACCAAGCGCAAGGAACATGTACCCGATCTGGCTGATGGTAGAGTAGGCGAGGGCGCGCTTGATGTCCCATTGGGTGATGGCGCTGATGCCTGCCAGGAGGAGGGTGACAGCGCCAATGATGGCGACGGCCAGCATGACGGCCGGCGCCAGGCTGAAAAGGACGTGGGTGCGGGCGATGAGATAGACGCCCGCGGTGACCATGGTGGCCGCGTGGATGAGGGCGCTCACGGGGCTGGGGCCGGCCATGGCGTCGGGCAGCCACACCTGGAGGGGCAACTGGGCCGACTTGCCCACGGCGCCGCCCAGGAGCAGGGCGGCCGCCGCGACGGCGAGCCCGGACCCCACCGCCCACTGGCCCTCGGCCCGGGCCATGAGCTCCTGGATCTCCAGGGTGCCCAACTGGGTGAACAGCAGGAAGAGGCCGACGGCCAGGGCCGTGTCGCCGACGCGGGTGACGACAAAGGCCTTGCGGGCGGCGCGGCCGTTGGCCGGGTCGCGATACCAGAAGCCGATGAGCAGGTAGCTGCACAGGCCGACCCCCTCCCAGCCGAGATAGAGGAGCAGGAGGTTGGAGGCCAGCACCAACACCAGCATGGACCCGACAAAGAGGTTCATGGCGGCGAAAAAGCGGGCATAGCCCTCCTCGTCGCGCATGAACTCGATGGAATAGACGTGGATGAAAAAGCCGACCACGGTGACCACCAGAACCATGACCAGCGACAGGGCGTCGAGGCGCAGGCCGATGGCGGCCGCCAGGTCGCCGGCGGCCATCCAGGTCCACAGGGTCTGCTCGTAGGCGTCCCCTGGCGGGGGCGATGCCAGGAAGGCGCCGCCCACGAGGAGGGCCAGGAGGGCCGAGAGACCGACCGAGCCGGCGCCGACGAGGGCCACGGCTCGCCTGGAAAGCCGGCCGCCGGCCAGGGCCAGGATGGCAAACCCGGCAAAGGGCAGGGCAGGGATCAACCAGGTGAGAGCCAGCATCTCAGCCTCTCATCTCGTTCACGGCGTCGGCATCCAGCGTCTCGTTGTGGCCCCGGACCCGGAGCAGGAGCGCCAGCCCCACCGACACCTCGGCCGCCGCCACGGCCAGGAGGAGGAGGAACATCACCTGGCCGTCGGCCTGGCCCCAATGGGCGCCGGCGACCACAAAGGCCAGGCCGGCGGCGTTGAGCATCACCTCCACGGCGAGGAGGATAAAGAGAATGTTGCGCCGCATCAGGACGCCGGCGAGCCCCAGGCAAAAGAGGATCGCCGCCAGGATGAGGCCGTGTTCCAGGGGGACCGAAGCCATCAGGACGTACCTTCTTTCGCTGCGCTCAAGACTCGCCTTCTTTCTCGCGCTCGCCGGGCGTCATGCGCCTGCCCAGGTGGTAGGCCCCCACGAGCCCGGCCAGGAGCAGGAAGGAGGCCAGCTCCACCGTCAACAGGTAGGTGCCAAAGAGGGACATGCCCAGGGCATGGGGGCCGACGATGGCGGCCTGCCCTGGCGGCCGGGCCACGGGGCCGGGATTCAAGATGGCATAGCCGAACAGGACGGCCAGGATGGCTGCCATGACGGCCGGCACGGCCCAGGTGCTCGGGTGCAGCAGGCGCTCGTGCTCCGGGTCTTCGGGGCTGCCCAGGTTGAGCATCATGATGGCAAACAGGAAGAGGACCATGATGGCCCCGGCATAGATTATGATCTCCAGGAGGGCGACGTAGGCGGCGCCCAGGGAATAAAAGACCAGGGCCACCGACAGGAGGGAGAGGATGAGATAGAGCAGCGCGTGCACGGCGTTGCGCCGGGTGATGACCAGGAACGTGGCGACGATGGCCACCGCGCCGCCGGTGTAGAACAGCACGTTCATGGCAGCAGTCCTCGCACGTCCACCGGGGGCGCCTCCCTTTCTCCCTCGCCGCGATCCTTGACACCCACGGCGACACCGGCGACCTCGTAGAAGTTATAGTCGTGATACTTCCCGGGCCCGCTGATGAGCAGATCCTCCTTTTCGTAGACGAGGTTTTCTCGCCTGTACTCGCTCATCTCAAAGTCGGGGGTGAGCTGGATGGCATAGGTCGGGCAGGCCTCTTCGCAGTAGCCGCAAAAGATGCACCGCGAGAAGTTGATCCGGAAAAAGACGGGATAGCGCCGCCCGTTGTCGTCCTCGCCGGCCTGGAGCGCGATGCAATCCACGGGGCAGGCGGCCGAGCAGAGGTAGCAGGCCACGCACCGCTCGTTGCCCTGCAGGTCGCGCGACAGGATGATGCGCCCCCGGTAGCGGGGCGGGACGTGGAGGCGCTCCTCGGGATACTGGACGGTCTCCCGCCGGCGAAAGGTGTGGGTCAGAACGATCCAGAAGGCGCGCAGGACACTGAGCATACGATCTCCTTAGCCTTCCAGGGCCAACAGCACCCCGCCCGTCACGGCGAGGTTGAGGAGGGCCAGCGGCAGCAGGACCTTCCAGCCGAGGCCCATGAGCTGGTCGGACCGGAGCCGGGGCAGCGATCCGCGGGCCAGGATGAACAGCGCGATAAAGGCGAAAGTCTTGAGCAGGAACCACAGGATGCCCGGCAGGGGCAGCCCAAAGGGCGCCAGCCAGCCCCCGAAAAAGAGGGTGACGATGAGGGCCGAGATGAGGGTGACGCCCAGGTACTCGCCCACGAGGAACATGCCGAACTTGATGGCCGAGTATTCCAGGTGGTAACCGGCCACCAGCTCGTTCTCGGCCTCGGGCAGGTCAAAGGGCAGGCGGTGCGTCTCGGCCAGGCCGGCAAACAAAAAGATGATGAGGCCCAGGATCTGGGGGATAAAGAACCACAGGCCCTGCTGCGCCTCCACGATCTCGCGCAGGTTAAAGGAGCCGGCCATGAGCACCACGCCCATGAGCGACAGGGCCATGAACACCTCGTAGCTCACCATCTGCGCCGCGGCCCGCAGGCCGCCCAACAGGGAATAGTTGCTGGCCGACGCCCAGCCGGCCAGCACCAGGCTATAGACCCCCATGGACGACATGGCCAGGAAGAAAAGGAGCCCGACGTTCAGCTCCACGACGCCGATGCCGGGCGCGATGGGCACCACGGCAAAGGACATGAGGACGCTGACGATGAGAATGGCCGGCGCCAGGATGAAAACCGGCTTGTCGGCAAAGGGCGGGATCCAGTCCTCCTTGGAGAAAATCTTGATGACGTCGGCCAGGACCTGCATCACGCCCAGCGGGCCGACGCGGTTGGGGCCATAGCGGTCCTGCCAGAGGGCCAGGAGGCGCCGCTCCAGCCAGATGAGGAGGGCCGCGATGGTCAGCGCGCCGGCCAGGACGCCGACGACGACCAGGATGGAGGCCAATGGTGAACTCGATCCGTTGCTCATACGCCTGCTTTTTCCTACTCGGCGACCAATGTGACGCGCGCGTAGCGCGTGCCCAGCGCCCGGCCGGGCAGGCCGGGCAGGCCCACGGGCAGGCCGGCGATGCCCCGGGGCAGCTCCGGCACGACGCGCGCGGGCAGTTGGTAGCGGGTGACGCCGACGGTGACGGTCACGCGGTCTCCCTGGGCCGCGCCCAGGCTCGCCAGGTCGTCCTCGTTGAGGCCCAGGTAGGGCGCCGGCGCCAGCTCGGCGATGCCGGGGGCCAGGGCGCTCTGCTCCTCGGAGCCAAAGACGTGATACAGCGGCACGACGAGCCACTGCCCCTCGCGGGCCACAAAGGCGGCGGGCACCTCGTCAAAGAACGTGACCGGGCCCTCGCCCGGCTCGACGAGGCGCCGCCCCACGGGCCCGCCCTCCAGGGGGCCGCCCACCTGCTCCTGGAACTTGATCAAGGCCTGGACCGAGTTCCAGTTGGGCGCCCAGAAGCGGGGGATGATGGGCGCGGGCGGCTTGCCCTCGTAGCCCTCCATGGAAAAGGCCGCGGGCGCGTCGGGGTCCGCCGGCGGCTGGGGCTCGTGGACCGTCAGGTGGGCGACGATGGCAGTGCGGCCGCTCCAGCGGTGGGGCTGGCGCGCGACCTTTTGCTTGTCCAGGCGAAAGCCGGCGCCGGGCGCGACCTCCACGGCGGGCGCCAGGTCGGGAAGCTCCTGCGCCATGGCCGCCAGGACGTCGTCCAGCGACGCCCAGCCGCCCGTCCCCCGCCCCGACATGGCCGCCAGGGCGCCGAGCCAGCGCCAGCTCTCTTGCACCTCGCCCACGGGCGCCAGGACCTGGAAAAAGCGCTGGGCGCGGCCCTCGTTGTTGACCAGGGTGCCGTCGCTCTCGGCAAAGGTGCCGGCGGGCAACACCAGGTCGGCCTCCCGGGTCGTGGGGCTCGACAGGTGGTCGACGGCCACCACGTAGGCCGCCTCTTCCAGGAGGCTGGCGGCGGCTCCGTCGTCCATGCGCCGGTACAGGTCGTTTTCCAGGACCACGACGGCCACGTTCTCCTGGCCCTGGACGGCCTCGCGGGCCTCCTCCAGGCTGCCCCCGCCCATCATGGCCAGCCCCAGGCTGTTGCACTCGGGGACCACCAGCGACAGCTCGGCCCCCAGGCTCCAGGCCACGTTGGCCGCCGCCTGGATCAGCTCCAGGCTGCCACAGCTCGTGCCGCTGATGACCAGGGGCCGCTTTGCCTGGCGCAGGCCATCGGCGATGGCGCCGGCCAGCTCCTCCAGCTCGGCCGGCAGGCCCGGCACCCGCGGCAGCGCGGGCTGCAGGGCGCGGGCCACGGCGAACCCCAGGCGCGCCAGGTCGCCGGGCGCGGCCTGGTAGGTGCCGGAGGCAATCTCGTCCAGCCGGGTGGCGTGGGGCACGGCCAGAAAGAGCGGCCCCCGGAGGTCCTCCATGGCCTTGAGCACGGCGCTGGCGTGCCAGTCGGGGATGCCCAGGTTGCGCGGGATCTCCAGGGGGCCCTGGCGCACCGACTGGTGCAGGGCCAGGGCCATCATGGGCGCCGTGTTGTTCAGGTCCTCGCCCAGGACCAACACCGCGTCGGCCCGGGACACGTCGTGGAGAGACGGGGTCCGGGCCGGTCCCCGGCGCAGGATGTCGAGGACGGCGGCCAGCAGCCGGGCGTCGGCCTCGGAGACGCCCTGGTAAAAGTTGCCGGCGCCCACCAGGGAGCGGAGGGCAAAGTTGGCTTCCAGGGAGGCCCGGGGCGAGCCGATGCCGATGAGGCGCCCGCCGCCCTGCAGGAAGGCGGCCGCGTTCGCCAGGGCCTCGTCGCGTCCGGCGGGCTGCTGCTCTCCCCCGGCCGTGCGGAGGAACGGCGCGCGGATGCGCCGGGGAGCGTTCACGAACTCGTAGCCGAACCGCCCGCGGTCGCACAGGAAGTAGCCGTTGACGTCATGGTTGTAGCGGTTGCGGATGCGGCGCAGGGTGCCGTAGCGCTCGCCGGGGATGGTGTTGCAGCCCACGCTGCAATGCACGCACACCGAAGGCGCCGTTTGCAGGTCCCACTTGCGCGTGTAGTGCCTGTGGAACGTCTTGTCGACAAAGACGCCCGTGGGACAGACCTCCACCAGGTTTCCGGCAAACTCGCTTTCCAGCACGCCGTCCTCGTAGCGGCCAAAGTAGACGTGGTCGTGGATGGCAAAGGTGGCCAGGTCGTGCCCCCCGGCATAGTCGCGGTAAAAGCGCACGCAGCGATAGCAGGCGATGCAGCGGTTCATCTCGTGCTTGATAAACGGCCCCAGGTACTGGTCGCGGTGGGTGCGCTTCTGGAAGCGGTGGCGGCGATAGTTGTGGCCGGTGAGGACGGTCATGTCCTGGAGGTGGCACTCGCCCCCCTCGTCACACACGGGGCAATCGTGGGGGTGGTTGACCATGAGCCACTCGATGACGCCGGCCCGGAAGGCCCGGGCCTCGGGGTCGTCGATAGAGATGCGCGCGCCGTCGTCGGCGGCGGTCATGCAGGCCATGACGATGCGGCCCCGCGTATCGTCCTCGCCCATGAACTGCTTGACGGCGCATTGGCGGCAAGCCCCCACCGAGTGGAGGGCGGGATGCCAGCAGAAGAAGGGCAGGTCCAGGCCCAGGCTGAGGCAGGCCTGGAGCAGGTTCTGCCCGTCCTCGACCTCGTATGCTTTGCCGTCTACGTGGATGGTCGCCATGCGCTACCTCGTGCCCTTCCAGGGGCAGCGCCCCTCGCGGATGTGCCGCTCGAAATCGTCGCGGAAATACTTCAGGCCGCTGCGCAGGGGCTCCATGGCACCGGGCGCCAGGGCGCAGTAGGTAAAGCCCAGCCACAGGAAGCGGCCGTGATGCTCCAGGATCTCCAGGTCTTCGGGGTGGCCGCGCCCCTCCTCGATGGCCTCCAGGGTCCGGGTGACCCAGGGCAGGCCGTCGCGGCAGGGGGTGCACCAGCCGCACGACTCGTGGGCGAAAAAGCGCTCCAGGTTGTGGATCATGGCCACGGGGCAGCGCTGGTCGTCGAGGACGATCATGGTGCCCGTGCCCAGCCGGCTGCCGGCCGCCTGCACCGAGGAGAAATCCATGGGCAGGTCCAGGTGCTCCTCCACCAGGAAATCGGTGGAGGCGCCGCCGGGCAGCAGGCCGCGGAACCCGTATCCGGGGCGCATGCCGCCGGCGTGTTCTTCCAGGATCTCGCGGACGGTGGTGCCCATGGGCAGCTCCCACAGGCCGGGCCTGTTGACCTTGCCGCTGACGCCATAGATCTTGGTGCCGGCCTCTGTACTGCGGCTCAGCCCATTGTACCAGTCGGCGCCGTTGGCGACGATGGCGGGCACGTTGCACAGCGTCTCCACGTTGTTGACCACCGTGGGCTTGCCCCACAGCCCGACGACGGGCGGGAAGGGGGGCCGCTGGCGGGGGATGGCCCGGCCGCCCTCCAGGGCGTTGAGCAGCGCCGACTCTTCGCCGCAGATGTAGCGGCCCGCACTGGCGTGGAGCGACAGCTCCAGGTTCCAGCCGGTGCCCAGGACGTTCCGGCCGGCATAGCCCGCCTGGTAGGCCTCGGCGATGGCCCGCCGCAGGTATTGCTGGGGCTGCTTGTAGGCCCACCGGATAAAGATGTAGGCCACGTCGGCCTGGATGGCATAGGCGCTGAGGAGCATGCCCTCCAGGAGGAGGTGCGGGTTGCCCTCCAGGAGCATCCGGTCCTTGAACGTGCCGGGCTCCATCTCGTCGGCATTGGCCACCAGGTACTTGGGCCGGGGCGCGTCGTCGCCCATGGGCACAAAGCCCCACTTGGCGCCCGTGGGAAAGCCGGCGCCCCCGCGGCCCCGCAGGTTCGAGTCCTTGACCACCTGCGTCACTTCCCCGGGCGACATCTCCAGGAGCGCCTTGCGCAGCGCCTGGTAGCCCCCGGTCTGCTCGTAAGCCTCCAGGCTGAGGGGCCCCTCGCCGGGCCGGATCTGTCCAGTCAGCGGCCGCTCCATGCCATTCCTTTCTCCCAGGTTCATTGAGCCTTCAGCCATCTTTACTTTCCCGGCGCTACGGATAGCGCGCCAGGATCTCGTCCAGGGCCTCGGCCTGCACCGGCCCGTGGAGGTCGTCGTCGATCATCAGCGCCGGGGCGCGGTCGCAGGCTCCCAGGCAGGGGATGGTCAGCAGCGTGAAGCGGCCGTCGGCCGTGGTCTGGCCCAGGCCGATGCCCAGCCGCTGCCCAAGCTGCGCCAGGATCTCCTCGTAGCCCATCACCCAGCAGCTCACCGTGTCGCAGACGAGGATGACGTGCCGGCCCACCGGCCGGCGAAAGATGAGGTTGTAGAACGTCGCGACGCCGTCCAGCTCGTCGGCCGACATGTCCAGCATGGCCGCCACGTCCTGAAGCGCCTCGTCGGGCACCCAGCCGCGATGGCGCTGCACGACCAGGAGCGCCTCGACGGAGGCCGCCTGCTTGTGCTCGTAGTGGCTCAGCTCTTCCAGGATTTCGGTCGTTTCGTCACTCGTCAGCATCTCGGTTCCCCTGCCGGGGCTCCCTTTCCGATCCTGTGCCGGCCGCCTGGCCAGGGATGGCCCGGCGGCTAGCGGTCCACGTCGGACAGCACAAAGTCGAGGCTGCCCAGGATGGCGATGAGATCGGCCACCTGAAACCCATTGGCCATCAAGGGTATCATCTGCATGTGGGCAAAGGACGGCGTGCGGATCCGCGTGCGGTACGATTGGTCGCTGCCGTCGCTGATAAGATAGTAGCCGTTGTCGCCCTTGGACGCTTCGGTGGGCACCATGGACTCGCCCGCGGGGATGACCGGCCCCCAGCTCACGCTCAAGAAGTGGTGGATGAGCGTCTCGATGTCGTGCATCGTCCGCGGCTTGAGGGGCGGCGTGGCCAGGGGATGGAGCGACTTGTACGGGCCGGGCGGCATCTGCTCCACGCACTGGCGAATGATGCGCAGGCTCTGGCGCATCTCTTCCACGCGCACCACGGCGCGGTCGTAGCTGTCGCCATTGGTCGCCGTGGGAATCTCGAACTCGAACTGATCGTAGCCCGAGTAGGGCCGCATTTTGCGCAGATCCCACGCCAGGCCGCAGGCGCGCAGCCCGGGCCCCGTGGCGCCCCACTCCATGGCCTCGTCCAGGGTGTAGCGGCCAATGCCCACCGTCCGCCCCTTGAAGATGGCGTTGTCCATGACCAGCTTGTCGTACTCGCGCAGGCGGGCGGGCATGGAATCGAGGAAATCGCGGACCAGCTCTTCCCAGCCGTGGGGCAGGTCGGCGGCGACGCCCCCGATGCGGAACCAGCTCGGGTGCATGCGGCCGCCGGTGATGGCCTCGGCGATGTCGAATATGCGCTCGCGGTCGCTGAACATGTAGAACACGGGCGACAACTGGCCCACGTCCTGGGCAAATGTGCCGTACCACACCAGGTGGTTGGCGATGCGGTACAGCTCGGTGAGCATGACGCGGATGACCCTGGCGCGGTCGGGCACGTCGATGCCGGCCAGCCTCTCCAGGGTGGTGAGATAGGCCAGGTTGTTTACCACGCCCGAGAGATAGTCCACGCGGTCGGTGTAGGGCAGGTAGGTGTGCCACGTCTGGCGCTCGCCCATCTTTTCGGCGCCGCGGTGGTGAAAGCCGATGTCGGGCACGGCGTTCAGGATCTCCTCGCCGTCGAGCTGGAGGATGACGCGCAACACGCCGTGGGTGCCCGGGTGCTGGGGGCCCATGTTCACGAACATGAACTCGCCCTCCAGGCCCCGCCGCTCCAGGCCCCACTCCTCGGGCTCGAATTGCAGCAGCTCCAGCTCGGCCTCCTTCTTTTCCTCCGTCATTTGAAAGGGGCCCATCTCGGTGGCGCGGGCGGGGTGCTCCTTGCGCAGGGGGTGGCCCTTCCAGCCGGGCGGCATCAGGATTCTGCGCAGGTTGGGATGGCCCTCGAAGGTGATGCCGAACATGTCCCAGGCCTCGCGCTCGTACCAGTTGGCCGCCGGCCAGATGTCGGTGATGGTCGGCACCATGGGATACTCGCCCTCCAGGCCCACCTTCAGGCGCAGGTCGGCGTTGCGCTCGTAGGAGCGCAGGGTATAGACCACGGTGAAATCGGCCTCGGGCAGGCCCGCGCGGTGCTGCCGCGATCGCTCGTCGACGGCCGTCAGGTCGTAGAGGGTGCGGTAGGGCTGCGAGATGCCCGTCTTCAGGTGGCGCAGGACGTCGCGAAAGGCGTCGGGGGCCACCCACAGGGTAGGCATGTCGTCCCTTGTCTCCTGCCAGGCGAGAATGTCCGGGCCAAAGCGCTCTTGCAGCTCGCCGGCGATGCCCTCCGTGGCGGGCCGTTCCTGGTCGATCACTCCTCTCTCCTCGGCGCTCACGTCGTGCACCTCATCCCTCGCCTGCGTGGTCGGGAGAGCGCAAGAAGAGCTGCTTCCGGCGCTCCTCGCGCTTCAGGTCGCGGAAGGAGGGGGGATCGGGCCGCTCCACCACCTGGGGCCCGATTGTCCAGCTCAGGGGCCGTTTCTCCGAGCCTACGAGCTCGCTCAGGCGCAGCAGGCCGTACATGAACGACCCGGGGCTGGGCGGGCAGCCCTGGATGTAGAGGTCCACGGGCAGGAACTTGTCGACGCCCTGCACGACGCTGTAGATGTCGTACATGCCCCCCGAATTGGCGCACGAGCCCATGGAGATGACCCAGCGCGGCTGCATCATCTGGTCGTAGAGCTGCTGGATGACCGGCGCCATCTTGACAAAAACGGTGCCGGCGATGACCATCACGTCGGCCTCGCGGGGCGAGGAGCGGATAACCTCGGAGCCAAAGTGGGCGATGTCGTACTTGCTGGTCAGGCTGGTGGCCATCTCCACGTAGCAGCAGGAGAGGCCAAAGTTGAACGGCCAGAGGGAGTACTTGCGCCCCCAGGCCAGGAGGTCCTGGAGCCGCGAGAGGAGCACCGAGCGCCGGACCGTCTCGGCGTACGGGCCGTCGCCGCCCTCGCGCGGAGCATCGGGTTGTCGGTTCATCGCTCCACCGCGCCCTTCCGGCCGCCGCCCTCGTGGCGCAGGGCGCGAGGCCCCCAGTCGAGGGCGCCCACGCGCCACAGATAGACCAGGGCCAGGAAGAGGACGGCCATAAAGATGACGGCTTCGACGTAGCCCGCCCAGCCCAGGTCCCGGAAGGCGATGGCCCAGGTGAGGAGAAAGGCGGCCTCCAGGTCAAAGATGACGAAAAAGAGGGCCACCTGGTAGAACTTGATGCCAAAGCGCAGCCGTGCCGAGGTGGTGGGCACGATGCCCGATTCGTAGGGTACGCCCTTCCCTCCCCGGTCCCGGCGCTCGCCGAGTAGATAGGAAAGGACCAGCATGCCGGCGGCCACGATGAGGACGAGGACGGCATAAACGAGCAGAGGCCACAGTATCGGTGCTTTCAATGGCGATCTCCAAAGAACGGTGCTTCTCTCCCAACCCTGGAATCCCGGCCGGCAAGGAGCGGCCGGGCGAACACACAGACAACCGCTCGGGCAGCGACAAGTTGACCGGCCCTTGCCGGTCTTGCCCGCAATTATTATAACACCTCACGGACTTGCCTACTGGCGGGATTGGTTGCAAAAGGGTTGGAGATGGTAGCAGCGAGTTGGAGCGCAGCGGTCCAACCCGCTGGCCCCAGGGAAGCACTTTGCATCTCGTTGACTTATTCCAGTGCCTATGCTAGAATAGTTTCAGGCCGCCCCCGAAGCCGCGGGCTGGCCCGGTGCACGGCGAAAGGTGCGGGTTCCGGGCGCCCGAGCGAGGGCCCGCTTGGACGGACCACCGCCGAGCAGCAGGATCAATTGAACGAGGGAATCATCTGATGCTTGAGGGACTGCCCGGGTTCTTGGGCAGGCTTGGCCTTGTACTGGGCGCGCTCGCCCTGTCGGCCACCGCCCTGGTGTCGCTCTATCGGCAGGCCATGGCTGTACAAAACGTCGTCCATATTTTCAATCGCGTGCTTCGCAACCTGGCCGATCTGCCGGCGCGCCTCGACCAGGGAATGCGGGACCGGATGCGCCGCCTCTTTTTCCGGCCCCGCGGTGCGGTCCTGCCCGCCGAAGTGCGCAAGGAGCTGGAGCGGGTGATGCTGGCCCGCGAAAACACCTTTGAGGAGGACCCCGGAGCCAAGATCGTGCCCAACGAGTACGTCGTCGAGCTGCACGACGGCATTTACCAGCGCCACTACCAGCCCGAAGAAAAAGAGATCGTCGAGGGCTGGCAGCGCTGGCTGGTGGAGCTGCTGGATACGACCAACAATCGCTACGGCGACCGGCGGTACCGCTTCTGGGGACCGGTCCAGGTGACCCTCCAGGCGGCGGGCGACCTGCACCCCGACCAGGTGCGGGTGCAAGGCCGGATCAATGCCGGAACGGGCCCCTACGTGCCGCCGCCCCGGGCCAGGGCCGCCGCGCCCGCCCCCCGGGCGCCGCAGGCGCAGGCCGCGCCGGACGACCAGGCGCCGCCGGCACAGACCGCGGCTGTCACCGCCCTGCTGCCCGCCTCGGCGGCGGGCTGCCTGGAGCTGCTGCCCGCCGGCCCCCAGTGGCGCCTGCGCCGCGGCACGACGGTTCTGGGCCGCAGCGAAAGCGCCGACGTCTACCTGGACATGCCCCACGTCCAGGAAAAGCGCCTCATCAGCGGCCACCATGCCACCATCCGCTGCAGCGACGGCCGGTGCCGCCTGTTCGACGGGTCGCCGGGCGGCCAGCGCTCGGTGAACGGCACCTACGTCAACGGCCGCCGGGTGCCGCCCGAGGGCCACGAGCTGCTCGATGGCGACGTCATCGTCCTGGCGGCCGTGGATCCCGACAACCCCCGCCCCGACCTGCCGGGCGTCGTGGGGCTCATCTTTCACGCCGGCTGCCCATGACCCTGGAGCCCATGACGCTGGAGCCCGTGACGGTAGAGATCGACGGCCGCCGCGCCCCCGGGGGGGCTCGCGACCCGCGCCAGGCCGGGCCGGGAACCACCGGCCCGGGATGCCCGCGGCCATGAACCTGAGCGTCGATACCGTATGGTATATCGTTCTCCTGGTCCTCAAGTGGGCCTTTATCGGGCTCGTCTATTTCGTGCTGTGGATGCTCCTCAAGGCCGTGTGGCGGGAGATGGGCCAGCGCCTGTCGGCCGACGTGCGCCAGCCGGCCGCCGCGCCCGGGCGCCTCAGGGTGCTGCAGAACGGGGGCGGCTCGGGCCTGAGCAGCGGCATGGTCATCCCCCTCCAGCCCGAGACGAGCGTGGGCGCCAACCGATCCAACAACCTGGTCATCCGCGACCCCTACGTTTCGCGGCAGCACGCACGCCTGCGTTGGGACGGCCTGAACTGGTGGATCCAGGACCTGGGCAGCCGCAATGGGACGTTCGTCAACGAGCAGCGTTGCCCTGCCCACCAGGAGCTGAAGGTGCCCTTTGGCGCCCGGCTGCGCATGGGAGGCGAGGTCTTTGAGCTGTTGCAGTAGCGCGGGCGAGGGGAGGGGCCGGGCATGAGCGCCAGGCCAAGACCCTGGTTCCTGCGCACCTACCGCCGGACCGAGGCGTCGCTGGTCGTCGTCGTGGTGGCCATTGCCTTCCTGGGCTTTGCCCTGGTGGAGGGCGCGGCGCGCATCCAGCAGGGGGTGCCGCCCCTGCCGCTGCCCTGGGATGCCCTGCGGCCGCCGGCGATGCTCGCCCTGGTCCTGGTGGGCCTGCACCTGCTCCTGCGCTGGCGGGGCACCGAGACCGAGCAACTGCTCCTGCCCATCACCGGCCTGCTGCTGGCCCTGGGCCTGACCATGATCTGGCGGCTGCGCGGCGACGACGGCGTCTGGCAGCAGGTCGTCCGCGGCCTCGTGCCCGGCGCGGTCCTGGCCGGCGTCGTCATCGCCCGGCCGGCCCTCATCGAGCGCGTGCGCCGGGAGTGGCCCCTGGTGGTCAGCCTGGGGGGGCTGGCCCTGCTGATGCTGACCGCCTTTTTCGGCGTCGTGGACGAGTCGGGCGCCCGGCTGGCGCTGCGCATCGGCCCGCTGGCGGTGCAGACCTCGGAGATCATCAAGCTGTCGCTCATCGTCTTCCTGGCGTGGTACATCGAGAGCGAGTGGGAGGAGGCCGAGGCGCGGGCCATCGACCTGGGCTGGATCAAGCTGCCCGCCCTGCGCTATTTTGTGCCCGGTGTCCTCTTTGTCGTGCTCGCCATCCTGGCCCTGGTCAAGATGGCCGACCTGGGCGCCATCCTCATCCTGGGCAGCCTCTTTGTGGCCATGCTCTACGCCGGCTTTCAGCCGCGCATCCTGGCGCCCATCGCCACCATCGGCCTGCTGCTGTCGGTGGCCGCCGGCCTGTTCCTGGCCCTCGTGTGGGAGGTCCCCGACGTGGTGCAACTGCGGGTGGCCGCCTTTCGCGATCCCTGGAGCCAGGAGCCCCTCCTGGTCGACGGCCAGCCGACGGGGCTGACCATCGCCGAGGGGCCGGGCTACCAGATCCAGCAGTCGGTGTATGCCACCGTGGCCGGCGGGCTGAGCGGCACGGGCCTGGGCTTTGGCTCGCCCCGGAACATCCCCCTGGCCCACTCGGAGTTTATCCTGGCGGCCATCGTCGAGGAGCTGGGCATCATCACCGGGCTGGCCGTCCTGGCGCTGTTCGTCGTCCTCTGCTGGCGCATCCTGCGCCTGGGCATCATGCTGCCCGAGGCGCAGATGTTCGAGCGGCTGCTGCTGGTGGGCATCGCCATCCACTTTTTCACCCAGGTCTTTGTCATGGGCGCCGGCACCTTTAACCTGCTGCCCCTGACGGGCATCACCGTACCCTTCATGAGCCAGGGCGGCGTGGCGCTGATGGTCAACCTGCTGGAGGTGGGCCTGGCCCTGGCCCTGGCGCAGCGCCTGCAACCCGTGGAGCAGGCGCCGTGACCCTCGCCCGCCGCATCTGGCACCTGGCCTTTGTCGTCGCCGTGGGGCTGAGCCTGGTCTCGTTCCGCATGGCCTACTGGCCGCTCCTGCGCAGCCGCGACCGGCACCCGGTGGCACCCGACGTGCAGGCCTACGCCGAGGCCGGCTCCAACCTGGAGGGCGGCGCGCAGCCGCGGGAGCTGCCGGCCCCCGTCGTGCAGCGCACGGTGCAAAAGCTGGCCAGCGTCACCCGGGGCACGATCTATGACCGCGAGGGGCGCCCCCTGGCCCACGACCGGCCCGAGGACCGGACCCGCGTGTACGCCGAGCCCTCCCTGGCCCACGTCGTCGGCTACGTGTCGGGCCTGCGCCTGGGGGTGGCGGGCATCGAGGCCACCCACAACCGCACCCTCCTGGGGCTGGACCGGCCCGACAGCCAGCTCATGGAGGCCATGCACCGGCCCATCGTCGGCAGCGACGTCTACCTGACCATCGACCTGGAGCTGCAGCAGGTGGCCGCCCGGGCCCTTGGCGGCCGCGCGGGGGCGGTGGTGGCCCTCGACGGGCACAGCGGCGCGGTCCTGGCCATGGTCAGCGCGCCGGGTTTCGATCCCAACCGCGTCCTCGAGGATGGGTACGCGGCCGGGCTGCTGGCCCAGGGCCAGAACGCCTTCCTCAACCGGGCCACGCAGGGCCTGTACGTGCCCGGCTCCACGTGGAAGACCGTCACCCTCATCGCCGCCCTGGACAGCGGCCAGGTGTCGCCGGCCACCGTCTTTGACTTTGGCGAGCCCCGCACCAACGCCCAGGGCAGGCGCTACTACGTCTACGAGGTGGACGGCTTTGTCGTCGAGGACCCCAACCACGAGGAGCGAACCCTCAACCTGCAGGGGGCCTACGTGCGGTCGGCCAACGCCGCCTTTGCTCGCATGGCCGACGAGATGGACGCGGCCACCTATATTCGCTACGCCCAGGCCCTGGGCATTGGCCGCGACGAGCCCCCGCCCATCGAGATCGCCGCCGCCGCGTCGCGGCTGGCCGGCGACCTGGCGTCGCTGGAGACGAACAACGTGCTGCAGGCCTCCACGGGCTTTGGGCAGGGCGAGCTCCTGGTCTCGCCCCTGAGCATGGCACTGGTGGCGGCCAGCGTGGTCAACGCCGGCCACGTGCCCGAGCCGCACCTGGTGCAGGCCGTCCGGTCTCCTTCGGGGGTGCCGCTGCAGGTGGACGTGCGGCGCAACTGGATCCGGAACGCCATGCGGCCCGCCACGGCGCGGACCGTGCACGACATGATGGTCGCCGTCGTCGACAGCGGGCAGGCAAGGGATGCCTCGGTGCCGGGGGCCACGGTGGGCGGCAAGACGGGCACGGCGCAGTTGGGGGGCAGCCTGGCGCCCCACGCCTGGTTCATCGGTTTCGTAGAGACAGAGGACCGCGTGGTGGCCATCGCCGTCATCGTGGAGCAGGGGGGCAGCGGCGGCACGGTGGCGGCGCCCATCTTTGGCCAGGTGGCCCGGGCGGCCGTCGAGCGGTTGGGAGGGCGTTAGATGCGGGACGATCTCATCGGGCAGCAACTGGACGAGTACCGCCTGTTGGCCCTCCTGGGCAGGGGCGGCATGGCCCGCGTCTACCTGGGGCTCGACGTGGGGCTGAAGCGCTACGTTTCGATCAAGGTCATCGACCCGCCCTTCCGCAGCGACCCGGGCTACGTGCAGCGCTTCGAGCGGGAGGCCCAGGCGGTGGCCCGCCTGGAGCATCCCCGCATCGTGCGCCTCTACCGCTACGGCCAGGCCGGCGACATGCTCTACATGGCCATGCAATACGTGGAGGGCGCCGACCTGGAGTCGCTCCTGTCCAACTACCGCCAAAACGATCAGTTCATCCTGCCCACCGAGGCGCAGCGCATCGTCGGCGAGGTGTGCCAGGCCCTGGACTATGCCCACGCCCGGGGTGTGGTCCACCGCGACGTCAAGCCGGGCAACATCCTGGTCGACAGCCAGGGACACGCCTACCTGACCGACTTTGGCCTGGCGCTCTTTGCCGAGCCGCCGGAGGGCGAGGAGCACTTTGGCACGCCCCAGTACATGGCCCCCGAGCAGATCCTCTCGCCTGCCGGCGCCCTGCCCGAGAGCGACCTGTATGCCCTGGGCATCGTCCTGTACGAGATGTTCACGGGGCAACTGCCCTTTGACGGCGAGACGATGCAGGTGGCTGCCAGCCAGGTACACGACGCGCCCCGGGCGCCGCGCCGCATCCGCCCGGACATCAACCCTGCCCTGGAGGCCCTCATCCTCAAGGCCCTGGCCAAGGATCCCCGCGACCGCTACCAGTCGGGCGCGGAGCTGGCCCGGGCCCTGGACCGCGCGCTCCAGACCGAGCCCGCGACCCCCGTGACCCCACCCTATTTGACGATGGGGGAACGGGTGACGGCCGAGCTGCAGAGGCAGCCTGCCCCACCGGCGCCGGCGACCGGCCGGCGGCGCGCGTCGTCGCCGCCGGTCTCGGCGGCTCCCGTGCGGCGGTCGCTGCGCGTGCCCGCGCCCGCGCCCTTGCCCGCGCCGCGGCGACGGCGGCGCGGCGGTCGCTGCCTGGTCGTCCTGATCCTGTTGCTGTTGGCGGCGCTCCTGGCGGCTGCAGGCTTCCTCCTGGCGTGGTCCGGCGACCTGCGCCTTCCGAATTGGCTGCCCACCATCTGGGGCGGCGTGGGACAGGCCACGGACGTGGCGGCCGGGCCGACGGCCACCGAACCGCTGCCCCTGGCGACCTTTACCGTGGAGCCAGGCCCTGCTCCGACGGAGGCTCCCACGCAGACACCCGAGCCCACGCCGACGGAGGCTCCCACGGCGACCCTCGAGCCGCCGTCTCCAACCCCGCCCCAGGCGCGCTGGGAGGTCGAGATCGTCGTCAACGACGACAGATTCTTGTTCCTCATCAACCGCCGCGGGGCGCCCCTGCCCCTGGCCAGCGTGCGCCTGATGGGTGCCGAGGGACGGACCATCGACGGCGTCGAGTGGGGCGTCGAGAGCCTGGCCGAGGGTCAATGCGTCCTGGCCATCAAGGCGTCGAGTGATTCGGCCATAGAGCAGTTGCCTGCTTGCGAGCTCCTGGGCCAGGGCCTGCGCTACCGTCCCAACCAGGTCGTCTGGGCGTCCGAGTTCGCCGTCTTTTTCGAGGGGCAGCACCTCACCACCTGCGACAGAACAGGCTGCCAGTTCCAGATCTTCTAGAGCCGATTTTTGCCTTTCGCTGTGTTCTCTGTTATACTTGCGCCGGGTGAAAGCAACTGCAAGGTAGCAGACCAGGTCACCGCCTGACCGCATTGCCCGGCCGGGCCCAGCACCGCCAACTCGGCCAACTCTACCAACGAAGAAGCGACAAAGACAATATCCAGCCAAACCATCCCCACCGCATGGTGGGACGGCTTTGTGTTATCATAAGGCCGGGAAGAGCGACCGGGAAGCTCGTTCTCGGCGGTTGCCTTGCAGCGCGGCTGGAACGCGACGACCCATCGGAGGAAAGATCGCACATGGCGTGGAAAGTAGACCGGGAGAACTCGAGGATCGCGTTTGCCGTCAAGCATCTGCGCCTGACCACGGTGCGAGGCCGTTTCCTTCGTTTTGCCGGCTTTGTTCACATCGACGAGGAAAACCCCCAGAAGTCCCTGGTCGAGGGCACCGTGGACGCGGCCAGCGTCAAGACCGGCATCGGACCCCGCGACCAGAGCCTCAGGGCGCCGGGGTTTTTCAACGTGGGGCGTTTTCCAAAGATGACCTTCCGCAGTACCCACATTGGCCCCTTCGAGGGCAACCGTTTTCCCGTCTATGGTGAGCTGACCATCCGCGACGTCACGCGGGAGGAGCGGTTTGACGTGGTGGACAAGGGCGAGCTGCCGGCCGAGGGCGGGCAGCGCCGCTGGGCCTTTGAGGCGCGGATCACGCTGAACCGCAAGGACTATGGCCTGAAGTGGAACCCCCTCCTGGAGGCGGGGGGTCTGCTGGTGGGCGACGAGGTGGAGGGCCTGGCCGAAATCCAGGTCGTCCAGGAATAGCGACCCGGCCCCCCAGCCCGGCACGGGCAGGTGAGGGGGCCGAACGTGCAGTCTCGAACAAACGGAGTTGCAATGTCAGGCAAGGGAAAGACTCGACTAGTTGGCCTGGGGAAGGTGCTGACCATCGTCGTGCCCCTGGTTCTGCTGATCCCCCTCGCCCTCCTGCTCCAGGGCGAGGTGACGGCGCAGAATCAGTTCCGAGAGATGATCGAGTTCAACCACTCGCGGCACGTGGACGCCGGGGTGCAATGCCTCTTCTGCCACCCCGGCGCGATGAACGGGCAGGTCGCCGGCATCCCCTCGGTTCAGAAGTGCATGGGCTGCCACCAGAGCATCCAGGTGACCACCGAGGCGGGCCAGGGCCGCGTGGACACGCTGGTGCGCTACTGGGAAGCCGGCCAGCCCCTCCTGTGGCCCAGCATCGTGGACCTGCCCGATTTTGTCTACTTTGCCCACCGGCCCCACATTGCCGCGGGCAAGAGCTGCGAAGAGTGCCACGGCGACGTCAGCCAGATGGTCATGGCCCGCGAGGTCAAACGCATCAACATGGGCTTTTGCCTGAACAACTGCCATCGCCACCAGGACCCGGCCAGGCGCGAGCGCCTGATGGCGTGTGCCACCTGCCATCAATAGGGCCAGGAGGAGCGAGAGACGAACCATGCCAAAACGATTGAGCCGTCGACAATTCCTCCAGGTTGGGGCGCTGACCACGGCTGCGTGGGCCGTCAGCGGCTGCACCGTCAACCTTCAGCAGCGGGAATACCTGGAGTCGTACGTCCAGCCGCCGGAGGAGGGCTTGCCGGGCCAGAGCCTGTGGTACGCCACCACCTGCCGCGGGTGCCAGGCCGGATGCGGCATCATCGTCCGCGTCAGCGAGGGGCGGGCGCGTAAAATCGAGGGCAACCCGCAGCATCCCGTCAACCGCGGCAAGCTGTGCGCCCGGGGGCAGGCCATCCTGCAAGAGCTGTACGACCCCGACCGCCTGCCGGGCGCGGTCCGCCAGGTGGAGCGGGGCAGCCAGCAGTTCGAGCCCGTCTACTGGGAGATTGCCATCCCGGAGCTCGTCGCCCAGTTGCGCGACACCGATCCCGGGGGCATCGCCTTCCTGGGCGGCAGCGTGTCGACCCACCTGTGGAACGTGGTCAACCGTTTCAGCCAGGCGTTGAGCACCCGGCCGCCCGTGATCTATGGCCTGGGGCAGAGCCTGTCGGGCGAGGCGGCCCTGGCGTCGAGCAGCGACGAATTGTTCGGCGCGCCCGACGTGCCCTACTACGACGTCGCCAACGCCGAGATCGTCTACTCCTTCGGGGCCAACTTCCTGGAGACCTGGGTCTCGCCGGTGCTGTACAGCCGGGCCTACGGCGAAAAGCGCCGGGGCGACCTGGGCCAGCGGGGGCTGTTGGCCCAGTTCGAGTCGCGCCTGTCCAGCACCGCCACCTCGGCCGACGAGTGGATTCCCATCCGGCCCGGGACGGAGGGCCTGGCGGCCCTTGGCCTGGGCAGGCTCCTCGTCGACGGGGGGCTCATGGACGCCGGTGCCGAGTTCGCGTCGCTGTACGACGGCGTGAACATGAACGAGGTGGTCGAGGTCACGGGCGTGTCCATCGAGAGGCTGCAGCGCCTGGCGCGCATCTTTGCCAGCGTGCCCAACGTCCTGGCCATCCCGGGCAGCACCATCGCCGCCCGCGAGGGAGGAGCGGCGGCCATGGCCGCCGTGCAATCGCTGAACCTCCTGGCGGGACGCCTGGGCCAGCCGGGCGGCGTATACCTGCCGCCCCTGCCGCCGGGCGACGATTTTGCCCCCGCCCCCCTGTCCACCTACGCCGACGTGGAGGCCCTCATCGCCGACATGGCCGCCGGGCGGGTGCAGGTCCTCATGGTGCACGGCACGAACCCCGCCTTTGAGCTGCCGGCCAGCAGCGGCTTTGTGGAGGCGCTGCAGAACGTGCGCCTGGTCGTCTCCTTCAGCCCGACCGTGGACGAGACGGCCGCCCTGGCGGACCTCATCCTGCCCGACCACACGGCGCTCGAAGCCTGGGGTTACCACGTGCCCGTCGTGGCCGACCGGACGGTGGTCAGCAGCCAGCAGCCCATCATCCGCCCCCGGCACCAGACGCGGGCCACCGCCGACGTTTTCCTGGCCGTGGCGGCCGAGCTGGGGGGCGAGCTGGGCCAGGCGCTGCCGTGGGCCAACGAGGTCGAGCTGCTGACCGAGACGCTGGCGCCGTTTGGGGAGGCCGCTGCCACGCCCCAGGCCTTCTGGGCCGACTGGCGGCGCCGGGGCGGCTACTGGACCGACGCCCCCGAGCTGCGCGCGCCGGCGCTGGCCAGCGCCCCGGCCGGCCCCCTGGCGGTCAGCTTGCCGGCGGCCGCCGGGCAAGAGTTTCCCTTTGACCTGCACCTCTATCCCTCGGTCCTCCTCTTTGACGGCCGCGGCGCCAACAAGCCGTGGCTGCAAGAGACCCCCGACCCCATGACGACGCTCATGTGGCAGACCTGGATCGAGGTCTATCCCGAGGATGCCCACGAGCTGGGGCTGGAGGACGGCGACGTGGTGCGCGTCATCTCGCCGGCAGGCGAGGTGGAGGCCCTGGTGTATCGCTTCCCGGCGATGTCCCGGGGGGTCGTGGCCATGCCCATCGGGCGGGGCCACGAGCATTACGGCCGCTTTGCCAAGGACATGGGCACCAATCCGCTCCGGCTGCTGGCCTCGGCCGCCGCCGAGAGCGGCGCCCTGACCTGGGCCTCGACGCGTGTGCGCCTGGAGCCCACCGGCCGGCGCGAGGACCTCTCTCGCTTCGAGAACCCGGAAGGCGTAGAGTACCTGTTGGAGGAGCACTAGGCGATGTCGGAAGAGCAAGCACAAGACAAGTACCACTGGGGCATGGCCATCGACCTGGACCTCTGCACCGGCTGCCAGGCCTGTGTCGTGGCCTGCCACGCCGAGAACAACGTGGCCTTCGTCGGCCTGGTGGAGACCATCCGCGACCGGGCCATGCACTGGATCTGGATCGAGCGCTACTGGCAGCAGCACCCCGACCAGGTGACGGCCAGCTTCCGGCCCATGCTGTGCCAGCACTGCCAGACGGCGCCCTGCGAGCCGGTGTGCCCCATGTATGCCACCTACCACGACACCAACGACGGGCTCAACGTCCAGGTCTATAACCGCTGCGTCGGCATCCGCTACTGCGGCATCAACTGTCCCTACAAGGTGCGCTATTTCAACTGGTTTGACCCGTACTTCCCGGAGCCCCTGAACGAGCAGCTCAACCCCGACGTCACTGTGCGGCGGCGGGGCATCATGGAAAAGTGTACCTTTTGCGTGCAGCGCCTTCGCCGCGCCCGGGAAGAGGCCCGCGCCGAGGGCATCGAGTTCGACACCGAGGCGGTCAAGCCGGCGTGCGTGCAGACCTGCCCCACGGATGCGCTGGTCTTTGGCAACCTGGACGATCCGGAGAGCCAGGTATCGCGGCTCTTTCGCAGTCCCCGGGCCGACTTTTTTCTCGCCGACCTGGGGACCAACCCATCCGTGGCGTACCTGAAGCGAGGCGAGTCCAATGTCCGTACTGAGTAGAGCGAGACGCTGGGCGGAAGGGGTAGCCCCGGCCGAGCCCCACGAAATCGATCACACCGAGTCGCTGGTGCACGACCCGCGGCCCAGGGAAGAGATGAACCAGATGGTCCTCGACGCCATGATGAACACCGGACGCGAGTTCCGCGTGGTCATGGGCATCCTCTTTGCCCTGGTCCTGGGCGCCTTTATCACCGTCTGGTTGTACATGATCGTCAGTGGCATGGGCGTCACCGGGCTGCGCCGGCCCAACTACTGGGGCGTCTTTATCGCCAGCTTTATCTTCTGGATCGGCATCAGCCACGCCGGCACGTTCATCTCGGCCATCCTGCGCATCTTTGGCGCCGAGTACCGGCGGCCCATCACCCGGGCGGCCGAGATGATGACCTCGACATCCCTCATCGTGGGCGCTTCCTTCCTGGGCATCCACGTCGGCCGGGTGTGGGTCTCTTACTGGATCGCCCCCTACCCCAACCAGCGGGGCTTGTGGCCCAACTACCACTCGCCGTTTCTGTGGGACGAGATGGCCATCGTGACCTACCTGGTGGGCAGCTCGCTTTACCTCTTCTTGCCGCTGATCCCCGACCTGGCCATGGCCCGGGACCGGATCGCCAGCGGGTGGCGCCACAAGCTGTACAGCGCGCTGTCGCTGGGCTGGCGCGGCACCGAAGAACAGTGGCGCCATTTGAACGCGGCCATCAAGATCTTTTCCATCGTCATCATCCCGGTCATGTTCTCGGTGCACACCATCGTCTCCTGGGACCTGGCCATGACCAAGGCCATCGGCTGGCGCAGCTCGATCTTTGCCCCCTACTTTATCGTCGGCGCCGTCTACTCGGGGCTCTCGGCGGCGGTCACGGTGTTGATCATCGCCCGGTCGAGCATGAAGCTGCACTATTTCATCCGCCAGGAGCACCTCGACGGGCTGGTGAGGCTGGTGTTCATCTTTTCCTTCGTGTGGCTCTACTTTTTCTTTGCCGACTTTCTCATGGAGTGGTACGCCGGCGACGCGGCCGGGCACACCCTCATCGAGCTTCAGACCCGGGGCGAGATGGCTCCCTTCTGGTACACGATGCTGTTCTTTAACGTGGTCGTGCCCTGGCTGACGCTGTGGAACAGGCGCATACGGCGCTCCATCCCGGCGTTGCTGCTCATCACCATCGGGATCAACGTCGGCATGTACCTGGAGCGCTATATCATCGTCACCGGCTTTCTGCGGCGCAACCACGTGCCCTTTAACTGGGGTGGCTATACGCCGTCCATCGTGGAAATCTCGCTGATCATAGGCTCGCTGTGCACCTTCCTGCTGTTTTACGGGGTGCTGTCGCGCCTGATCCCCATCATCCCCGTCTGGGAGGTGTTCGAGGGGCAACTGGCTCACACCCTCCGGCGGGTGGGCAAGGCGCGGGTGTCCAGCGTCGCCGAGCTGGAAGAATAGGGTTAGAACCGAGGTGTCAGGAGGCAAAACGTCCATGGCCGACACATCTCTCGTTATGGGCTCATTCCGGGACATCGATCCAACCGTCGAAGCGCTGGATCGCTTGCACGAGCTGGGCATTCCCGAGGAGAATATCAGCGTCCTGTCGCACATCTCGCTCTCCGAGCGGGTGCTGGGGCGGCCCCACCGTCGCACGTGGCTGCCCGCCATCGCCCTGGTGAGCGCCGCCCTGGGCCTGCTCATCGGGCTCTTTTTCGTGGGGATCACCCCCAACCTGTACGTCATCCGCGTGGGCGGCCAGCCCATCGTGCCCTTTCCGCCGACCGCTCTGCTGCTGTACGAGTTTACCATGCTGGCCCTCATCCTGGGCACGTTTGGCAGCTTCCTGGTACTGAACCGCTTCCCCGACCACCGGCCCGAGCCGTACGACCCGGAGCTGAACACCGGGCGCATCGGCCTGGTGGTCGAGACGCCCGACGACCTGCGCGAGGACGTGGTCGCCGCCCTGGACGCGCTGGGTGCCGAGGACATCGGCGAGCCAGAACGGAGGAGCCTATGATCCGCCGCTTTATCCCCCTCATCGTGCTCGTGTTGGCCGTCGTTCTGCTGCTCTTGTTCGTCTACGAGATCATTGCCGTGGATTGGAAGAGCTTCATGGAGGATCAGCCGTCCATCGTCTACCAGGAGCCGCCGCGCCGGCTGGCGGCCGACGAGGCGGTGCCCATCTCGCGCCCGGCGTGGCACGACGTGCCGGCCAACCTGGCCAACCCGGTGCCGGCCGACGAGGTCTCGCTGGAGCGGGGTGCCTTGCTCTATGACGTGCACTGCTCCGTCTGCCACGGCGCCCAGGGGCAGGCCGACGGTCCCGTCACCGCGTTCTGGCGCGCGGATGCCCGCCAGCCGGCGAACCTGACCGAGGCGCGCATCGCCCAATATCCCGACGCGGGGCTGTACCAGGTGATCACCCAGGGCATCGGGGCCATGCCCCCGCTGCGCGAGAACGTCGACGAGCGGCAGACCTGGGACATTGTCAACTATGTGCATACTCTGCAACCCTGATGGACCGAAAGGAACCTGGCTCATGAAGAAAACCCTGGCTCTTGCCATGTTCATAGTCATCTTTGTGGCCGGCTGCAGCCCGCAACCGCTGCCCGACGCGCCGACCCCCATCCGCACCCTCTACCCCGCCACGCTGCCGGCGGTCGTCACCCAGCCGCCCGCGGGCACCCAGGTGGCCGGGGGCGAAGGCACGGCGGTGCCGGGGGAGACGGGCGCCGCCGGCGACCCGGTGGTGCAGGCGGGCGAGCAGGTTTTTGAGACGAACTGCGCCGTGTGCCACAACCTGACGGCCGAAGCCAAGGTGGGGCCCGGCCTCGCCGGCCTCTTTGAGCGGGACCAGTTGCCCAGCGGCGACCCGGTCACCGACGAGAACCTGCGCGTGTGGATTACCAACGGCGGCGGGGCCATGCCGCCCGTGCCCCTGCCCGAGGACGAGCTGACCCAGGTGATCGCCTTTCTGCGCGAAGCGACCCAATAACGGACACTAGCAGGGACGTCGAACTACCGTGGCAGCCGTTGGCCAAAACCAAAGAATGAGCTTGTGGGCTCTCGTCGTGCACCTCAGGCCCCACTGGCAGGTGATGCTCATGCCCCTGTTCCTGTGGGGCTTTGTCCTGGCCGGGGGCGAAGAGGCCGTCCATCTCATCGACGCCCGCTTCTGGCTCGTCTTTTTCGTGGTGCACATCCTGTTCTATGGCGGGTCCACGGCCCTCAACTCCTATTACGACCGCGACGAGGGGCCGGTGGGCGGCTTGTGGAACCCGCCCAAGGTGACCCGCCAGCTCTGGACCTTTGCCGTAGGCGTGCAGGTGCTGGGGCTGATCGTCATGTTTTTCGTCAGCCTGCCCCTCTTTGTCCTGTCGCTCGTCATGGGCGCGGTAAGCACAGCCTACTCGCATCCTGCCACGCGGCTCAAGGCGCGGCCCTGGGCCAGCCTGCTCCTGGTCAGCATCTTCCAGGGCATGGGCGGCACGACGGCGGGCTGGCTGTTCGTCCACGATAGCTGGAGCAGCCTCCTGGCCCTCAAGCCCCTGGCCGGGCTGCTGTCGGCGGCCCTGGTCATCACCGGTTTCTATCCCCTGACGCAGGTCTACCAGCGGGCGGAGGACCGAAGGCAGGGGGTCATCTCCTTTGCCGTGCACGCCGGCGAGGGGACCTTTGCCGTGGCCATCGCCTGCCTGCTGGCGGGGGCCGCGGTCATGGCCGCCCTCTGCTGGCAGTACCTGGGCCGCCTGGAGGCCGTCCTCGTCGGCCTGTCGCTCGTGGGCCAGGCGGGGCTGGTGGGCCTGTGGTGGCGCGAGTACGACGACGATCAGGTGCAGCGCAACTACCGGTGGATGATGCGCCTGGGCTACCTGATGACCGCCGGATTCCTGGGATTTATCACCTGGCAGTTGCTGCAGGGGCTGTAGCGACGCCGGGCGGGGCTGGAAAGAAGTGCGAACCATGTCTGGATCTGGACGGTCTCGGTGGGATGCCGACGTGATCGTCGTGGGCGGCGGGGTTGCCGGGTCGAGCGCCGCCCTCCTCCTGGGCCGGGAGGGCTTCCGGGTGCTCCTCGTCGACCGGGCCACCTTTCCGCGGCACAAGACCTGTGGCGAGGGCATCATGCCCGAGGGCGTGGCCATCCTGGAGTCGCTGGGCCTCATGGACGATATGCTGGCCGCCGGCGCCGGGCTGGCCCGTGGCCTGCGCTTTCGCAGCCACGATGGCACCTGGGCCCAGGCCGACTTTCCGCCCGCCGGCGGGAAGCCGGCCTGCAGCGTCGTCATCCGCCGCTACGAGCTGGACCACCTGCTCCTGCAGCGGGCCGCGGCCCTGTCCAACGTCACCGTGCGGGAGGGCTTTACGGTGAGCGAGGCGGTCTACGAGGACGGGGCCATTCGGGGGGTCACCGGGCGGGCCACCGGCCGCCTGTCGAGCCCGGAAACCCTGCGCGCGCCCCTGACCCTGGCGGCCGACGGCATGCACAGCAAGTTTCACAACCGCTACGGCATCGAGAAGACCGTTCTGAAGCGGCAGCGCTGGGGCATCGCCGGGCACCTGCGGGGCGTCGACGGGACCGAGCCCTACATCGAGGTCTTTTTTCAGGAGGGCAACGAGATCTATGCGGCGCCCCTGGCCGGCGACCTGGTCCTGGTGGCCATCCTGGTGGAAAAGGAAGGCATGGGCGCCTTCCAGGGTCACCTGGCCGAGGCCTACCACCGCTTCTTGCGGGCCGCGCCGGGGCTGGCCGAGCGCATCCGCGACAGCGAGGTGCTGCCGCCCGTGGCGGCCCGCGGCCCCCTGGGCTTTCGCGTCGATCCCGTCCACCGGCCGGGCCTGCTCCTGGTGGGCGACAGCGCCGGCTTTCTCGATCCCATCACCGGCGAGGGGATGACCCTGGCCCTCAAGAGCGTCCAGGCTGCCGTGCCCATCGTGCGCCGCGCCCTGGAGACGGGCGACGCGAGCGACGCCGCCCTGGCGCCCTATGCCGCCGAGCGGGCGCGCATCACCCACGACGTCTACAAGCTGACCCAGCTCATGCTGGACGTGTCGCGCTACCCGGCCCTGGCCAACCGCGCCGTGGCCCGCCTGTCGCGCGACACGGCGCTCTTCCAGAAGCTGCTGGGCATTGTCACCGGCACCAGCCGCTATCGCGATCTTGCACTGCGGGATCGCCTGGCCCTGGGGCTGGGCTGAGGGAGAAGCCATGCTCAGACAGCGAGCCCGGGGCCCGGAGTGGCTAGACGAGGACGATCTGCGGCCGGAGGTGGTGCACCAGACCTTTGAGATGCTGCCCACGGTGAACCGCCTGTTCGGCGGGGTGCGGCCGGCCCTCTCGTTTTTCCGGCGGGAGAGCCGCGCCTGGGCTCCCGGCCAGGCGGTGACCATCCTCGACGCCGGCTGCGGCATCGGCGACGTGGCCGTGGCCCTGGTCCGCTGGGGGCGACGGGCGGGCTATCGGCTCCAGATCCATGGCATCGACCGGCATGGCCTCATCGTGGACCTGGCCCGGGAGAACTGCAAGGACTATCCCGAGATCGAGATCTCGTGCGCCGACGTCCTCGCCCTGCAGGGCCGGTCCTACGATTACGTCCACGCCTCGCAGTTCGTGCACCACTTTCCCGACGAGGAGGTGGTGCCTCTGCTGCGGCATATGCTCGGGCTGTGCCGGAACAAGGTGGTCGTCAACGACCTGGTGCGCGCGCCCCTGGCCTACGCGGCCACCTGGATCTTTACCCTCACGACGTCACCGGTCTTTCGCCACGACGCCCGCATCTCGGTCAAGCGCGGCTTTCGCCTCGACGAGCTGTCCAGGCTGTTGCGCGCCGGCGGCCTGCAACGCTTTACCCTCGAAACCCACTTTTTCTACCGCTTCCTGCTCATCCTGGACACGTAGGGGCGACCCTCGCGGTCGTCCCGGCCCGCGGTCGCCCGGTCGCGGTCGCCCCGGCCCGCGGTCGCCCGGTCAGGCCAGCAGCCCGGCGATCCCCAGCGCTTCCAGGCGCTGCCGCGTCGGCTCGCCCGTCTCCGGGTCCCAGCCCATCCTCTCGTAAAAGCGGCGCAGGAACCAGGCAAAATCCTGGTCGCTGATGCCGCTGCCCTCCAGGGGGCCCGTGTCAAAGGCGGTCATGACCCGGCGGGGCAGGCGGTCCTCCTCCGCGCCCGAGCCCTCCCGCAGGTTCAGCAGGCGAGAGAGGGCCTGCGCCCGCTCGCCGATGGCCAGGATGTCGTGGATGCCATACTCGACGCCGGTCACCCCCGACATGGCCTCGGCCATCTGCGCGTAGTCGTAACAGTAGAACTGGCAGATGAGGGCACAGTCCAGGAAGTGCGACCAGTTGAGCTCGTGGTAAAAGACGATGGATTTGTTCTCGTCCAGGGCTGCCCGGTCCAGGGGCGGCAGGGGCTCGGCCAGGGCGCTGTTGACCCGGCGCATGCCCCTCGGGCGCAAGTAGGCCGTGTCGTGCATGTTCATCTGGTGGTCGGCCCCCACGGGCGCCACGGCATAGCCGACCCCCATGGCGGGCTTCAGGCGGGGCTCGTGCATGGGCAGCTCCTGCCGGCGCACCGTGACGTTGAACCGCTCGGCGGCCGGGCCGATGCGGGCGGCCATGCGGGCCACCCCCTCGGCCAGGAAATCGCCAAAGCCCTGGCGCCCGGCAATCATCTCCACGCTGCGGACCAACAGCGCCCCGTCTCCCCAGCGATACGCGAGCCCGCCGGTGTCGGCCGTGGTCAGCAGGCCGTTCTCAAAGCACTCCATGGCAAAGGCGATGCTCATCCCCGTGGAGATGGCGTCCAGGCCGTAGGCGTTGGCCAGCTCGTTGGCCTTGAGGACGGCCAGGTTGTCCTCCACACCGCACGAAGAGCCAAAGGCGCCCATGGCCTCGTACTCGGCGCCGCCGTAGACGGGGTCCAGGCGCCGGTACGGGTCCGGGTCGTCGTTCTGAAAGACCTGCTTGCAGGCCACGGGGCAGCCGTGGCAGGTGTCTCGGCTCTTCAGGAACATCTCGTAGTTGCGCTCGCCGCTCAACAGCTCCGGGTGCTCGAACACGGCGACGCCGAAATTGCGGGTGGGCAGCCCACCCACGGCCGCCAGGTTCGGCAGGCTGTCCTGGGTACCGCGGCCGGTGGGCGAGGTGGCCCAGGCCATCTCCTTGCGATAGTTCTGGCCCAGCCAGCGGGCCACGGCGGTCACCCGCTTGCGGTCGGCGATGGGCACGTTGCGGGTACCGCGCACGGCCACGGCCTTCAGGTTCTTGGAGCCCATGACGGCGCCCAGGCCGTTGCGCCCCGCCGCGCGGTTGACGTCGTGCATGATGGCCGCGTAGCGCACCCCGTTCTCGCCCGCGGGCCCGATCTGGGCGACGCGCACCTTGTCACCCAGCTCCTGGCGGATGGCCGCCTGGGCCGGGCCTGTGGCCACGCCCCACAGGCCCTCGGCGGGCCGGATCTCGGCCTCGCCGTCGTGGATCCAGAGGTACACGGGCGACGCGGCCCGGCCGCTGACGACCAGGGCGTCGAACCCCGTACGCTTGAACTCATGTCCCCACCAGCCGCCCACCTCGGAGCTGCCCAGGAGGCCGGTGAGGGGCGACTTGCCGCCGACGCCGTGGCGGCCGGCCCCCGGGAAGTTGGTGCCCTGCATGACGCCGGGCGCAAAGATGAGAAGGTTCTCGGGGCCGAGGGGATCCGCCCCCGGGGGCAGGTCGCGCAGCAGCAGGTAGGCCACCAGCGCCCGGCCGCCGGCCAGCAGGCGATAGACCTCGTCGGGCAGGGATTCCACCTGAATCCGGCCCGCGGCCAGGTCGACGTGCAGCAGGTTGCCATGAGTTCCACCGATCATCTGAGTGCTCCTTTCCGAATCGCCGGGCGCCTGCCCGGCCCCCCCCGGGGACCGCCGAGCGCNNCGGCCCTCCCCCGGGCTCGCCGAGCGCCTGCTCGGCCCTCCCCTGGGCTCGCCGAGCGCCTGCTCGGCCCTCCCCTCACCAACCCTGCGCCTGGCGCGTGAGCCACAGGAGCAGGCCAATGACCAGGACAAAGATGCCGTCGGCGGCGAGGGTGAGGGCAAAGGCCGAGGCCAGGTAGCCTGCCACGCCGCCCACGGCCTGCACCGCCTCGCGGGGGATGGATGGGATGCCGTTGACCAGGATCAGGACGGCTGCCAGGATGCCCAGGAAGATGAGCACCGGGCGGACGGTCGACATGTCCGACTCGCTGGGCAGCATGGCGTTCGAGATGGCAAAGATCAGGTAGAGCCACAGCCAGAAGTCGGCCACCCGAACCATTTCGCCCAGGGCCTCGCCCAGGCCCTCCCACGCACCGGCCAGCAGCAGGGCCACGACCTCGTCCAGCCCGAGGACCAGCCTGCCGATGAGGAGGATGACGGCGGTGGCACCCAGGAGGGGCGCCACGCCGATGAGGCTGGCCCGCAGGGGGTCGACCTTGCCGACGCGCACGGACCCGAGGGAGACGCTGTTGCGGCCCTTGCGCACCGGCCCCAACGACAGCTTGCTGACCCTCACGCCCAGGATCGTGGCCATCAGCCAGTGGCTCAGCTCGTGGATGACGACGCCGGGCAGGACGAGGACAAAATAAACGACCAGGGCCACGGCCGGGTCCCCGGTCCAGCGCAGGCTAAGCTCCTGGAGGCTGTGGGTGATCCAGGTCTTGACCCACAGGAGGGGCAAGAGGGCCGCCGCCAGGGCAACAAAGGGCGCCCACAGGCCCGGCATCAGGCGCGCTCCGGTGCCCTATCCCGTCCCCTCACGCCCCGGGCCGTGCTTGGGAGCGAGGGGTGGGGTCCGCGCCGGCCTGGCCGGCGAGGTCGACGACGACCAGCTCCGGGCGGCAAAAAAAGCGAGCCCGGGGCGTGCCAAAGCCCTCCATCCCCAGGCCGCGGCTGACGTACAGGTGGGTGTTGCCCTCCCGGTAGTGCCCCGCTTCGTAGCGCTTGCCGTAGCGCGAGCTGGTGACGACGGCCCCGAAGCCGGGCAGGCGCCACTGGCCGCCGTGGGTGTGGCCCGCCAGGTAGAGGTCCACGCCCAGGGCCGCCGCCTCGGGCATCAGGTCCGGGGTGTGGTAGAGGAGCAGGGTCAGGGCCCCGGGGGGCGCTTTGGCCACCAGCCGGCGCAGCCGTTCCGCGTCGCCGGCCCGGTCGTGGCTGCAGGTGACGCCCATGATCCACAGGTGATAGCGGCCGGTGTGCAATTCCACGCCGCGGTCCTCCAGGAGGGTAATGCCCGCCGCCTCCAGGATGGGGCGCAGCAGGTGGGTGCAATCTACCTCGGGCGAGCCCCAGATGCCGTAGCGCTGCCCGGGGGCCTCGAACTGGGCCAGGAGCTCCTCCAGGTCGGCGAGGGCCTGCGGGTCCTGGTTGTAGGTGGTATTCAGGTAATCGCCGGTCAGGACCATGACGTCGGCGTCCAGTTCGGCGACGGTGTAGGGCAGGGCCCGGTCGCGGCGGGTCAGGCGCTCGACGTGCAGGTCGGAGAGCTGGACGATGCGCAGCGGGCCGCCGGGATTCGCCAGGCGGGGGGTCACGATCTCCAGGCGAGTCACCTGGAGGAGAAAGGGCTCCACGAGGGTGCCGTAGGCCGCCAGGAACCAGAGGGTGAGCTGCACGGTGCCGTGCAGCGCCCAGGGCAGCGCCGCTCCCCACCGGGCAAGGAGGGCCGCCGCCACGGCCAACAGCCCGCGCAGGGCACTGAGGGCCAAAAAGGGCGGCTGGACGGGCCCGAAGGACGAGCCGCTGCGCGGCAGGAACGACAGCAGCGCCCAGTCGGCAAGGGCCATGACCAGGAGCAGGCCCGCCGTGGCCCAGCCCCAGGCCGGGCCGGCCGCGGAGGCCCAGGCCAGGCCTGCCAGGGCGGCGAGGGCCAGGGGCAACGGCGCTAGCGACCAGCGAGGCCACTTCCCGGGCTTCTCGGTGAGGAGCAGGAGTGTGTAAAACGGATTCTCGCCCAAGAATTTCATGGTAGGCAATTATATCATCGGTGCCGGGAGCAGGCAACTTGGTTGGGGTCGGGCGGCTAGAAGTCCTGGCCTTCGGGCAGGTCGCCGGGGTTGAGGCCGGCCCAGCCGCTCTCGTCGCCGGCGATCTGCACGCCGGTGTCGCGGCGGATGAGGAGGACGCTGATGATAAACAGCGCGGCGCCCACCCACTGCTGGGGGGCAAAGCGCTCNNTCGCCGAGGAGGAGAAAGGCCAGGGAGACGGCCACCAGGGGCTCGCCGAGGCCCAGGAGGGCGGTCTGGATGCCCCCCAGGCGCCGCAGCCCGGAAAAGACCAGGAGCCGGGCAATGGCCGTGGGAAAGACGGCCAGCAGCACGATGGCCAGCCAGCCGGCGGATGGGATGGTTGCAACGGCGCCGGCCTCGCCGTAGAAGGGGATGGCCACGACGACGGCCATGGTCGACAGCCCGTAGAGCGTCACCGTGCGGGGGTCGACGTCGACCAGGGTCCACTGGCCCAGGACCAGGTGAAAGCCATAGAGGGCTCCGGCGCCGAGCATCAGCGTCACGCCCAGGGGGTCGACGAGGCCCGCCCCCTGCCAGGTGAGCAAAAAGACGCTCAGCAGGGCCAGGACCAGGCGCAGCACGGCCAGGCGGGAGACGGCGTGGCCGGCGGCCGACAGGAAGATGAACACCCAGAAGGGGTACATGGAATAGAGGAGATGGGCCACGGAGGCGTCGACGCGCGACAGGCCGTTGTAGTACAGGAGCGAGCCGATGCCGTTGGCCGCGCCCATGCCGATGCAGGCCAGGAGGTTGCCCCGGCTGATGGCCAGGTGGCGACGCCAGAATACCAGGTAAAAGAGCCACAGCAGGCCGGCCGCCAGGGCGGTGCGCAGGGCCACGACGGACGTGGGCGAAACCCCAACCTGGTAGGCGAGCTTGCCCAGGATGGGGGCCAGCCCGGCAAAGAGGGTGGACAGCAGAGTGACGGCGATGCCCCGCCGGGTGCCGTCGCCCGGGTAGCTCATGGGCGCCGCGCTTCCAGGAACTCGACCACGCGGGCGAGCACCTCTTCCTCCGACATGTCGTCGGTGTCGAGATATAGGTCGGAATGGGCCCGCGCGTGCTCCAGGCGGGCCTTCTGCCGATCCAGGTATTCCTGGTCCCAGCCGTGGCCGGTGCGCCCCCGCCTGTGGGCCGCCTCCAGGCTCACGTCCAGGTAGATGAGCAGGTCGGGGGGGTTGATGCGCCGCCACATGTCGGGCACGTAAGAGTGGTCCTGCGCCGCCGACGAAGCATCGTAGCCCAGGCGCCGCAGGCCCGCGGCCAGAACGCTCTTTCCCGAGGCGCATGGCCCTACCACTTTGATGCGCATCGTCACAATCTTCTGGAACGATTCATCCTTCCCTGCCTTCCATGCATCTCAGGGCTTGATAGGAAAGCGCACCGACATGCGGCGCACGTCGTCGGGCCGGGCGCGGGCGACGATGGACACGACCACGACGCTCACGTCGTCGGCCGGCCGGCCCCGGTCCAGGTCCACGGCGCGGGCCAGCAGGCCGTCGGCCAGGGAACGGGCGCTGCCTTCGTCGGTGCCCGCGGCCAGGTGCTCGCGCACAAAGGCGGTGACGTCAAAGGTGCTTCCTTCGCGGTCGCCGGCAATGAGCAGCCCGTCGGTATAGACCACGACGTGCAGGTTCCGGCTGAGGGGCAGCTCGGTGATGACCGGCCGGGTGCGCAGGTGTACGCCGATGGCCTCGCTGGGCTGGTCCAGGATGCGCAACGCCTGCTCGTCGCCCTCCACGAGGATGACCGGGCAGTGGCTGTTGCGCGAGACGACCAGGGTACGCGTGACGAGGTCCACGGAGATGATGTTCAGCGTGGCCGATACCTGCCCGCCGCGCATGGTGCGCAAATAGTCGTGGGCGGCCCGGGCCGCGGCGCCGTCACGCACGCCGTCGGCCAGGAGCGAGATGGCCTTGCGGGCGACGAGGTTGCTGATGGCCTTGGCCGGGCGGCCGCTCCGCTGGCCGTCGACCATCACCAGCGACAGGCCGCCGTGGGGGCGCTCGATGATCTCCACGGTGTCGCCGCTCTCGCTCATGGCATACTTGCTCACCTTGGCCACGGCCACCTGGAGCTCCAGGTCTGGTTCCTGGGTCATGTCCTCACTCATAGGGAAGTTTTCGACGGCATCACGCCGCTATTATACATCACCTGGCGCCGGCAGGCAAGAGCCGGCAACAGTTGACCACCGGCCGCTTCTCTGCTATACTTGATCCTCGCGCGAAATCCGCAACCAACTGCACCGGCCGGTGTTCTATTCAGCGAGACCGGCCGGCGACTGAGAGGTCGCCGTGGATGACATGACAGACGAATCGGCCTTGATCGAACGGGCCAAGAGCGAACCCGAGGCTTTCGGCCGGTTGTACGAACGGTACGTGGAAAAAATCTATAACTATGTATACTACCGGACGGGCAACCACCACGACGCCGAGGACTTGACGGCCAGGGTCTTTCACCAGGCCCTGAAGCACATCCCCCGCTACAAGAATCGGGGGGCTCCCTTTTCGTCCTGGCTGTACCGCATCGCCCACAACCTGGTGGCCAATTGGTATCGCGACCGGAGCCGGCGACAGGTGGTCTCGCTGGACCAGGTGGCCCAGGTGGACAGTTCGACGGACGGCGGCCCGCTGGAGCAGGTGACCCTGGGCGAAAGGCGGAGAGTGCTCCTGGCCGCCATTCAGGAGCTCCCGGCCGAGCGACAGCAGCTTCTGGCGCTCAAGTTCGTGCAACGGCTGCCCAATGCCGAGATCGGCGAGATCATGGGACGCAGCGAGGGAGCGATCAAGTCGCTATACCATCGTACCCTTCAGGCCCTGCGCGACGGGCTCCAGGGACGCCTACATTGAAGGATTGTTGAAAGGATTGGGGGAATGATCAAGGTTGCTACCGACTCGACGTGTGACCTGCCGGAAGAGTGCTATCAAGAATACGACATCACCGTCGTGCCTATCAACATCCAGTTCGGCACGGAGACGTACGAAGACGGGGTGACCATCGACCGCGCTGCCTTTTACCAGAAGATCGAGCAGACGGGCAAGCTGCCGAGCACGTCGCAGCCGTCAGCCGGGCAGTTCGAGCGCCACTACCGCAAGATGATGGCCGCCGGGGCGCAGGAGATTCTTTCCCTCCACGTGACGGCCAAGCTGAGCGGCACGTTCCAGTCGGCCGAGCTGGCCCGGGAGATGCTCGCGGGCATGGTGCGCGTGCATCCCTTCGACAGCGCCTGTGGATCGGCCGGCCTGGGCTTCATGGCCCTGGAAGCCGCGCGAATGATCCGCAAAGGGCAGGCCATGGCCGAGATCATGACCCGCATGGAGGTCCTTCGCGAGCGCATGAACATCGTCCTGGTCCTCAGGGACCTGCGTTTTGCCCAGATGAGCGGGCGCGTCGGCAGGCTGCAGAGCAGCCTGGCGTCGCTGTTGAACGTCAAGCCCATCGTCGTCCTGGAGAAGGGGGTCATTGACGTCAGCGAAAAGGTGCGCAGCCAGCGCAAGGCCCTGGAGCGCATGCTGGACATTATGGCCGAACGCGTGGGCACCCGCGATCCCGTAAACCTGGCAGTGGTGCACGCCGAGAGCCCGGAGGAGGGCAACGCCCTGCTGGAAACTGCCAGGTCGAGGTTCCGATGCCAGCAGACCTTCCTGGCCAACCTCACGACCTCGCTGGTCGTGCACTTTGGCCCGGGCACGTTGGGCCTGGTCGCCTACCGCATTTGACGGAGCGACCGGAGGAGGTATCCGTGGACAGACGCAGGGAAATCGAGACCGTGATGGCCCATACGGACTACCTGTTGGGCCTGCAGCCGCGGGGACCGAGCGGCCTCTCGCGAGAGGACCGGGTCTGGGGGCTGCTGGAGCTGGCGAGCCATCTGCAGCGCATCCTCGTGCCCGTCCAGCCCGACGCCGACTTTCGGCGGCGGCTGCACGGTGAGCTGATCCTGGCGGCCCAGGCTCGCGAGCTCGAGCCCGAGGTCAGCCGCCTGCGCCAACACCGCAAGGGAATCATCATCGGCGCGCTCCTGGGCTCTGCTGCCTCCGTGGCCGGGGTAGCCATCGCCCTGTTCGTTCGCCACCGCCACGGCGGGGGAGGGCACATAGCCGCTGCCTGACGCGAGGGCAGCACTCCAGGCGACCTTCCGAGCTGGCAGTACGGCTTTCAAGGGAAGTCGCCGCCAGTGAGGGAGGAAGCAGATCACCATGGCCAAGTACGCGAGAATAACGGGTTGGGGCATGTACGTCCCCGATCGGGTGCTGACCAACCACGACCTGGAAAAGATGGTGGACACCAGCGACGAGTGGATCCGCACCCGGACCGGGATCCAGGAGCGGCACCTATGCCGGCCGGGTGAAACGGCTTCCAGCATGTCGGTGTCGGCCGCCCGCCAGGCCCTCGCCCGGGCGCAGTTGCCCCCCTCTCAGGTGCAGTTGATCATCGTCGCCACCTCGACGCCCGATTACCTGGTTCCCTCCGTGGCGAATATCGTCCAGGAGCAACTGGGGGCGTCGGGCGCTCCGGCCTTTGGCCTGGTGGCCGGCTGCACCGGCTGGGTGTATGCCCTGGTGACGGCCAGCCAGTTCATCCAGAACGGGGCCTTTCGCAACGCCCTGGTCATCGGCACGGAGCACCTGTCCATGGGCATCGACTGGACCGACCGCAGCACGTGCGTCCTTTTTGGCGACGGCTCGGGCGCGGTGGTCCTGGAGGCCAGCGATCAGCCGACGGGGCTCCTCTCCTTCGACCTGGGCTCTGACGGATCCGGCTGGGATGCCCTCATCGTCCCGGGTTGCGGCGGGGCCAACCCTGCCAGCCAGCAGGTCATCGATCACAGGCTGCAGTACCTGCGCATGGACGGCCAGCGGGTCTTCAAGTTCGCGACGCGGGTCATGGCCGATTCGGTGGTCAAGGTCATCGCCGGGAGCGGCCTGTCGCTGGACGACGTGGGCCTCATTATCCCCCACCAGGCCAACGACCGCATCATCGAGGTGGCGCGGCGGCGGCTGGGCGCGCCGCCCGAAAAGATGATGGTCAACATCGCGTGCTACGGCAACACCTCGGCCGCCTCTATCCCCATCGCCCTGACCGAGGCGGTGGACCAGGGCCGGGTGAAGGCCGGGGACAACCTGGTGTTCACCAGCTTTGGAGCCGGGCTATCGTGGGCCTCGGCGGCGGTTCACTGGGAGCCGCAGGAGCCGGCGGGCATCCACGCCGTGGAGTGGCCCCTGCGGGAGCGGCTGGCCAGGCCGGTCAGCCGGGCGCGCACGGCCGCGTGGAGCGCGCGCGTGGGATTGGCGACCAGGATGGAAGCGATGCTGCTGCCCCTCTATGCCCGCACCAGGGGCCGCAAGCGCAAGACACGCTGACACCGGGCTTTGCTCGCCCGCCTCAGGTAAGAGGCCTCCTCCAGGCTTGGGGGAGGCCTCTTCTCTTGCAGCTCGTGCCCGCCCTTACCATCGATCCCGCCGCCGATCCGGCGGCCGCCGCTTGCGGCCGCGGTCGTCCTCCCGAAAAAAGATGTTCAGCAAGAAGCTGACGACGCTGATGAGCACGGCGCCGAGAAAGGCAGCCAAAAAGTTCTCCACGCGAAAGCCGACGCCCAACTGCCCGGCGATCCACGACGACAGCCACAGCATGAGGGCGTTGATGACCAGCGTGAAGAGCCCCAGGGTAAAGACGTTGATCAGGCAGGTCAGGAGCTTGACCAGGGGCCGGATCAGGGCGTTGACCAGCCCAAAGATGACGGCCATCACGGCCACGGCAACCCAGGCCCGATCCTCGGTCACCGAGATGCCGGGGATGAGCCAGGCCGCCAGGGCCAGGGCCACGGCGTTGACGAACCAACTGATGATCAGACGCAAGGGTATCCCTCCCTACTCCACATAGATCTCGACGCGCTCGCCCCCCTCGGCGTCTTCGACCTCGATGATCTTGCCCTGGGCTCCGGCCTTGACTTGCTCGATGATGTCGTTAAAGTCCAGGCCTTCCAACTCGGGGGCAAAGCGGGCGCCCATGCGGGTGCCGACGTCCACCAGGCTCATGGGCAGGTTGACGTTGACCTTGTTCCGGCCCGTCTCCAGGTCGGTGACGCGCACGCGGAACCAGCGGGGCGCCGTCGGGCCGCCCATGACGCTCGTCGCCGCCCTGGATCTGCGCTCCGGCTCCAGGGCGCTCAGCAGCTTGGCGCCCTCTTCGGCCGAGATCTTGCCCTCGGCCACCATGTTCAGAATCTGCATTCGCTCTTCGGTTGTTGCCATCGTTGTCCTCCTCCTGGCCGGCTGCCTGCCGGCCACGGACCATGCATTCGCCTGCCTGCCCCGGACCAGTGGACCGGGCAGCGACGATTTCGATCATCCGATATAGATTTCGACCCGCTCGCCCGTCTCGTCGTCCTGGACGTCGACCACGAGGGGCTGGCCCTCGGCGGTGCTGTGGCGCAGGGCGATGATGAGGTCGTCGACGCCGGTGTCTCGTAGCTGGGGCACAAAGGGCTGCGCCAAGCGCAGGGCCCAGGCTGCCAGGGTCAGGGGCAGCGGAAAGCTGAGGGCAATCCTGGCCCGGCTCCCCCCGCCCTCGCGGATGCGCAGGTGCAGCCAGGTGCTGCCCCGCGACCACCAGGCCAGGACCGCCAGGAGCAGGCCCAGCAACATGGGCGTCCAGCCGCAGATCAACCAGCCGCGGGCGCCGCCCGTGGCGTTGACCAGGCCCATGACGAGGCTGCCGGCGATGAGCAAACCGCCGCCGGCCAGGAGCGGATAGATCCAATACCTGCCCCAGCGCGCGGCCGGGTCGGGCGTGGCTCCCGGCTCGGCCCTGGGCCCGGCATCGGGCAGGGCGGGGGCCGGCTCGGCCAGGGCCTCCAACAGCGAGGCGGCCTCGGCGGCGCTGAGCTGGCCCTCCTGGACCATCTTCAGGATGCGCAGCCGTTCCTCTTGCATCGCTCGTCCATCACCGGCCGTCATGGCGCGCCCACCTCACCGAAAGTCGCGGCGCATGGTCAACAGTGTGCGCCGCTCGCGAAAGCCGTAGGAGCCGAGTACCTTGACGGCGGTCGGGTCGGTGGTGTGGAGGGTTGTCCGGACCGGGCGCTCCGGCGCGGCGGCCAGAAGGTGCAACGCCCGGCTGAGGAGGGGCATCTCCACCCGGCCGGCGTGGTCCGGGTGCACCAGGAGCGCGAGGCGGTGGGCCCGGCGGCCAAAGCTGACCGTGACCGAGGCGAGGCCCACCGGCAACTGGCCCTGGGAGCCCGCCGCCACGGCCACCAGGCGATAGGCCTTCCGGCTGGACAACATCGCGCCCATGCGGACCATCAGCCGGCTGATGGCGTCGGGCCAGTAGTTCTGCCGCTGGAGGGGCCGGATCCACTGCTGCTCCAGGGGCACAGCCTGCCGGGCCAGCTCGTAGAGCTTGTATCCCTCGTCGGCGTGTGGCGGCCGCACCTTGTAGTCCACGCTGTCGACCACGGCCACGGGCCGCAGCTCTTCGGCCCACAGATCGGTCTCGCCGCCCACCTCGCGAAAGCCCTGCTCCAGGTAGAGGTGCATCGCCGGGCGGTTGTCGCGGTGGACCTGGAGCAGGACACCCTGGGCGCCCAGCCCGGCAGCCTCGTCGGCTGCCGCCGCCGTGAGCTGGCGGCCGATGCCCTGGTTGCGGTAGTCGGGGGCCACCACGACGTTGCAGATGATGTACCACTGGCGGTTGCCCGGGGCGCGGTTGACGTTGGCGTTGCCCACCACCCGCGCGCGCGCTCCTGCGCCGGACACCTCCCAGACAAAGCCCCGGAAGGCGTCTCGAAACTCCGGATCTGCCTGTGACAGCCACCACACGAGGGGTGAGAGGCGGGCCATCCAGCGCAGCTCGCGCAGCGCGGCGCGGCCCCGCTCGTCCATGTCGGAGGCAAACGCCTCGCTTATGAGCCGGGAGACGTCGCGGAGGTCGCGGACGGGCTCGAGGGGCCGCAGGCGTCCCTGCCACGGCGGGGAGGCTTCGGTTGCAGTCGTGACAACCATCGATGCTCCAACTGTCCAGATTGGCCTATTATAGCACAGGCGGTCAAGATCGACACGTTCTGGACGCAAGATGGAGGGCGAATCGGCGCAGGCGGTGAGCATCGAACCCCTCACTCGCCGCCGGCGGAGGCCGCCGCGGCGGTGCGCGACGCCGCGGCCACAGCGTGCCCGTTCTGCTCGAGGTTGACCAGGGGACGCACGAAAAAACTGCCAATGCCTACCAGGGCAAAGACGGACCCGCCAAAGACGTACCAGGGCTGCACGCCGACCACGTCGGCGACGGGGCCGGCGATGGCCAGGCTGAGGGGCATCATGGCCGAGGCCAGGCTGAGGACCAGGGTAAAGATGCGTCCCTGCATGTCGGGCGCCACCGTAGACTGCAGGATGGCGAACAGCGGCCCGTTGATGAGGGGGTTCATGGCCCCCGCCACGAACATGCCGCCCAGCGCCAGGGGGAAGCCGTCGGACGGCGCCAGGCCGACGACGGCCGTGCCGATGCCGCCGACGACCATGGCCGACAGGGAGGTATACACCCGCCGCTTGAACCCTCCCCAGACGCTGAGGAGCAGACCGCCGGCCAGCATGCCCACGCCCCAGGCCGACTCCAGCCAGCCCAGCTCCAGGGCGCCGCCCCCAAAGTGCGCGGTGATCAGCAGGGGCATGAGGGCAAAGCCGGGATTGACCACAAAGTTGATGATCATGCACATGACCAGGACGGCCACCAATCCGGGCCATCCCCAGGCGTAGCGCAGCCCCGCCGAAAAGTCCTGCCAGACCGTGGCCGGGCGGCTGCCCGCACCCTCGCCGGTTGTCCGGCGGGGCTGGGGGATGGCGATAAAGAGCAAGGGCAGGATGGCCATGGCCGCCGTGCCCACGTCGATGGCCATGACGTTGTGGAGCGGCAGCACGCTGATGGCGATGGCCCCCAGGGGCGGGCCGACGATGTTCAGGGCGCCCTGCATGGTCTGGTTGATGCCCGCCACGCGGGAGAGGTGCTTCTCGGGCACCATGAGGGAGGTGGAGGCCTGCATGGCCGGCCAGTGAAAGGCTTCGCCCAGGGAGCGGGCCAGCATGGCCACGTAGATGTGCCACACGGCCAGGGAGCCGCTCCAGAAGAGATAGACCAGCCCGGCCGAGACGACCGCTACAAAGCCGTCGGCCACCATCATGACCCGGCGGCGGTTCCAGCGGTCCACCAGCGCGCCGGCAAAGGGCCCCAGGACGATGCTGGGCAGGACGGCCACCAGGGTAGCCGTTGCCAGGATCGTCCCCGAGCCCGTCTCGCGGGTAAGCCACCACACGAGGGCAAACTGGACCAGGCGGCTGCCAATCATGGAAAAGGCCTGGCCCGTCCAGATGGCAAAGAATGGCACCTGCCATCGCTTTGCTACGCTTGTCGACTGCATTCCCGTCTCCCTGGCCCCCGGATGCGGCCCCTGCCCCCCGCGGATTGTGCCTCGCAAGGGGCAAGGGCGGCGCACCCGGTGCCTTTGGTACGATGCCGCTGTCTGTCAGTCCAGGGCATCGAGGAGGAGCTCGGCATCTTCGGGCGTGATCTGGCCCTGCTCCACCATGCGCAGGATGCTCAGGCGCTCCTCGTCGAGGCTGGGCGCCGCGGCGGCGGCCACAGGTCCGTCGGGCTCGCCCTCCTGCCAGTCCTCGACTTCGGTCCCGAGGCCGGCCTCGACCGGCTCCTCGCCGGCCTGCCTCGCCTCACGGCGTGCCCGGCGCTCCGCCGCCTGCTGCATGCGCTCCTGCGTCCGGTCCATGCGCTCCTGCTCCCGGTCCATGCGCTCCTGGGCGCGGGCGGCTTTTTCGGCTGCCCGATCCAGGTTGCGCTGGAGCCGCTCCATGGCCCGCTCGACGGCCTGCTGTGCCTGGCTGCCATAGCGCTGCCAGTCGGTGCTCTCCAGCTTGACCCGGAGGCGCGACATGGCCGCCTCCATCTCCTGGCTCACCTGGCGGCCGATGGCCTCCAGGTCGACGGCGCGCAGGCTCTCTTCCACCTGGCGGGCGATCTCGTCGCCCAATTCGATGCGGACGTGGACGCCGGCCCCATCGCCGCCGAGGGTGATGTTGCCGCCGGCCTGGACGGCGATCTCGGCGCCGCCCTCGCCCAGCGTGCCGCTCAGGCGGCCCTCGCTCCGCTCCTCGCCGGCCAGGGGCATCGAGGACAGGATCTTGCCTCCGGCGACCAGGTTGACGTGAGCTCCGGCCTCTCCGCCCGGGCGCAGCAGGGCGTTGCCGTCGACCTGGAAGTGGTAGGTTTGCCCCCGGCCCATCTCGCCGTTGAGCAAGAGATCGCCGCCGATGCGCGTCACCCGGGCGCCGCCGGCCAGGTCCCGCGCGGCCAGGTTGCCGGCCACCTGCTCGATGGTCAGCGGGCCGGCCACCTCTTTCAGCGTCGCGTTGCCGCCCACGCGGTCGGCGACGATGGGCCCGGCCGCCTCCCTGGCGGCCAGGTTGCCGCCCACGCGCGAGGCGCGCAGGTGCTGCAGCTCGTTGGCGGCCAGGTTGCCGCGGACGTTTTGCAGGTCGGCGGCCTTGACCTCGTGGAGGGAGGCGTTGCCATAGACGGTGCCGACGACGCGCAGGTCGGCGGCCTCGTCGGCGCGCAGGTTGCCATACACCTCGGCCAGGTGGGCGTGGACCACCTCGTCCAGGTGCAGGTTGCCGCGCACCTGCTCGGCGTTCAGGCTGATGACCTCTTTCACTGTTAGGTTGCCCTGGGCCTGGCGGACGTGGAGGGGCAGGCCGGCCGGGATCCTGATCTCGCAGCTCTCGGAAACGGACAGGGCCAGCTCCTCGGGGGAGCGGTCGATGCTCAGGGCCTCATCCGGGTCCCCCTCTATGCGGACCCTCACCTCGTGCCTGTCCCAGCCCACAATCCGGGCGTTGCCCGCCAGCTCGACGAGGGCGAGGCGCGGGGCGCCGTCGATAGAAACCAGACGTTCGTTCATGGTCGCCCTCCTACTTGCCTTTCAGCAGCTCGACGGCCTGCTCGGAAGAGATCTCGCCGGCTGCCAGCTTTTCCAGGATACTCTTGCGCTCGGCGGGGGCGATGGCCTCCGCCTCTTCGTCCACCTCGTAGCCCAGGGCGCGGATGACCTCGGTGAGGCGGGCACGGGCGGTGGGGTACGAGATATTGAGCTCTTCCTGGACGCGGGTGAGCTTGCCCTCGCACCGGATAAAGGTTTCGATGAAGGCCAACTGCTGGGGTGACAGCCGGTAAAAGCGCCCCAGGCTAAACTGGCCCTCCAGTGCCGAATCGCAGGTCCGGCAATGGAGACGGGTGACGGTCATGGTCTCGCCACAGACCGGACACTTGCCGATGACTGGAAACATGGTTCATTGCCTCCTTTGCACTTGCATACTGTAGGGAGCCAGGGAAGTCTGCGGCCGGGCGGGTCGCTCCAGGCGCTGCCCCAGGGCCAGGAGGCCCCGCCCCAGGCGGGTCAGCAGGCGGCCCCCGGTGCGGGACAGCCGGCTCGGACGAACGGGCCTGAGGTTGTGATACAGCGCGTCCTCGGCGGCTTGCTGCCGCGCTTCCTCGACGCGGTAGACCAAGAGCTGAACATTTAACCCATAGTCGGGTGTCATCACGTCTCACCTCTCCTTTCGGCGCGGCTGTTGCTGCTGCCGTGCCTTCCTCGTGTCCCACGGTGGCGCCAGTGAGCACAAAAATCTTGTCTTCAACCTGCGATATTCTAACATGGAACCTTAGATTTGTCAAGGGGTAAAATAAAGATTTTTGACAGAAACTTGAAAATGTTAAACTTTGATAAAGAATCTTTTACGGCCGGTGGCCACGACTACGACCAGGATGAGCGCGAGGAGCAGGGCGACGATGCCATAGGCCGGCCGCAGCCCTATGATGTCGGCCAGGCGGCCCAGGGCGAGGGGCAGGGCCAGGATGGCCGTCCCCGAGGCAAGGGTGGCGCGGGCGCTGGCCTGCACGGCCCTCTCGCCGGCGGCGCCCATCGCCTGGGAGAGGATCAGGGGGTAGAGGTTGGCGACGCCCAGGCCGGTGAGGAACAGGCCGCTCAGGCCGGCCCAGGCCCTCCCCGCCCCCGGGCCCCAGAACGCCAGGAAGCCGGCAAGGGCGAGCAGGCTGGAGGCCACCACCAGCCGGCGCGGGGCAAAGCGCGTCACCAGGCGGCTGCCGGCCACGCGGCCCAGGATCATGGCCGCCAGAAACAGGCTGACCGCCTGGGCCGCGCCCGCCTTGGGCATGCCCACGACGCTCTCAAAGTAGTTGGCGCTCCAGAAGATCATGCAGAACTCGACCGAGATGGCCAGGACGAGGCCCAGCCAGTTGATCCAGAACAGGGCCGGCAGGGGCCGGCTGCCGCCTGGCCCCGGCAGCGCGGCAGAGGACTCCCGGGCGGTGCCCCTTCCCAGGACCGCGTACAACAGGGCCGGCGTCAGGGCCATGGCGCCCAGCGCCACGCGCCAGCTACCGAGCCAGCGTGCCGACCAGCCGACCAACAGCGGAGCGGCCGTGGACACCAGCGAGGAGATGACGTTGGCCTCGGACAGGGCGACAGAGCGCCGCTCGCCGTGGCGGTCGGACAGCGCCGCGGGCACGATGGCCAGGATCAGCGAGCCGATGAGACCCATGAGGAACGAGGCGGCGATGGTGATGGCCGGCTGCCGGCCGAGCAGCAGCAGGACGGCGTTCAGGCTCACGCCGGCGGCCCCGACCCACAGCGAGCGCCAGCGGCCCAGGCGCTGCACCACCAGGTGCCCGCCGAAACCGACGAGGAGGATGCCGGCGGCAAAGGCGGTAAAGTGCAGGCTGCTCAGCGTGTACGACAGCCGCAGCTCGTCCTGTAGAAAGGGGGTGATGGGGCCGAGGACGTTCAGAAAATAGCCGTAAAAGGCCAGCATCAGGTAGGCCAACCAGGTAAGACCGTCGCGGCGGAGGGTCTCGGCTTTCATGGCGCCATTGTGTGCCAGAACCGGCTTTTTGTCAATTGAACGGCGGGCCCGATCGCCTGCCCGCGGGAGGCTTTTCGCCCGGCCCCGCCTTCTTGCATATTGGACCGAGTTGCGGTAGAATGGGCCGCGAGGTTGCCCTTTGGTAAGGGGAGAATCCGGGCTTGCGCCCGGCCAACTTGTTATAGTAGAATAGGATCGGCTAGGCGGTCGGGGGTCGTCTAATGGCAGGACAAGGGACTTTGGATCCCTGTATCGAGGTTCAAATCCTCGCCCCCGAGTAGCCGGGCCCTTAGCTCAGCGGCAGAGCGACCCGCTCATAACGGGTTGGTCGCAGGTTCGAATCCTGCAGGGCCCATCTTGACCAGGGATGGCGATCCTTCCCTCCCGCGGCCAGGGAAAGAGGGTTGGAGCATGAGCCAGGTTTTGGTTCTCAATGCCACGTACGAGCCATTAAACGTAATTTCCGTGAGGCGCGCTGTTCTGCTCCTCCTAAAGGAGAAGGCAGAGATCGTAGAGGCGGCGGGTGCCTGGCTGCACTCGCAGCAAATGGCCCTGCCCGTGCCCCTGGTCATTCGCCTGGTGTGTTACGTGCGCATCCCGCGCCACTTCTCGCTGCCCCTTTCCAGGCGGACGGTGCTGGCCCGCGACCATTACACCTGCCAGTACTGTGGCGAGCGCCTGCCCAAGGCCGTCCTGACCATGGACCACGTGCAGCCCCGCTCCAAGGGCGGCGAAACCTGCTGGGAGAACGTGGTGGCGGCCTGCGCCTCGTGCAACCGCCGCAAGGGGGGCCGCACCCCCGAAGAGGCCCGCATGCCGCTCTTGCGCGAGCCGCGGCGGCCGCGCTACCTGGCCCTGACGTTCCTGGAAGAGGCCAGCGCGCCCCAGGCGTGGACCAAGTACATGTATTTCTGACCCCAGGCGGGGCAGCCACAGCACGTCCTTTTTTTGCGGCCCCGAACCAACAATGGTATACTATAGTCTAGCNNCCGGTTTGCCCGGCGCGAGTTTGTCAGGTGGATGACCGGCAGGGCGGCTCCTCTGCGCAGTGCTGCGATTCGCAGAGAACAGAGCGGGCCGCCTGTCTTGTTTCCCCGGGCCGCGGCCGCTGGGCCGGTGCCAGGGGGTTGGGCCGGCATCCAGGGAGTAGAAACATGGACAAGAGAAAATCCAAGACGTTAGATAGAGTCCGAAACATAGGAATCATTGCACATATTGACGCGGGCAAGACGACGGTGACAGAGCGCGTGCTGTTCTACACCGGGCTGACGCACCGCCTGGGCGGCGTGGACGAAGGGACGACGGTGACCGACTTTATGCCCCAGGAGCGGGAGCGGGGCATTACCATCCAATCGGCGGCCATCACCGCCAGTTGGAAGGAGTACCAGGTGAACGTCATCGACACCCCGGGCCACATCGACTTCACGGCCGAGGTGCAGCGCAGCCTGCGCGTGCTCGACGGCGGCGTGGTCGTCTTTGACGGCGTGGCCGGCGTAGAGCCCCAGTCGGAGACGGTATGGCGCCAGGCCGACCGCTACGGCGTGCCGCGCATCTGCTTTGTGAACAAGATGGATCGCGTGGGCGCCGACTTCTGGCGGGCCATCCAGAGCATCAGCAAGCGGCTGGGCGCCAACCCCGTGGCCGTGCAGTTGCCCATTGGCGCGGAAGATCGCTTCTGCGGCGTGGTGGACCTGATGGAAAACAGGGCCGTCGTCTTTTGCGACGAGGACCACGCCGAACCGGCCATCACCGACGTGCCGGCCGACATGCAGGCCGAAGTGGCGTTTCGTCGCGAGGAGATGATCGAGAAGCTGGCCGAGCTGGACGACGAGCTGGCGGCCCGCTACCTGGAAGGCGAAGAGGTAGAGGTCGAGACGCTGCGCGCCGTGCTGCGCCGGGCCACCCTCGAGGGCCGGGCCGTGCCCGTCCTGTGCGGGGCGGCGCTGCGCAACAAGGGCGTCCAGATGCTGCTGGATGCCGTCATCGACTACCTGCCCTCGCCCCTGGACGTGCCGCCCATGGTTGGCGAGGATCCGGACACGGGAGAAGAGATCCTCTGCCCGCCCGATCCCGATGCGCCGACGGCGGCCCTGGTCTTCAAGGTCAGCACCGACCCCTACATGGGCCGGCTGGCCTTTTTCCGCGTCTATTCCGGCGCGGTGCGCCGGGGCGAGTCGCTGCTCAACGCCAACGAGGGACAGCGGGAGCGCATCGGGCGCCTGGTGCGCATGCACGCCGACCGCCGCGAGGAGGTGGACGAGATCATCGCCGGCGACATCGGCGCCGTGCTGGGACTAAAGGGCACCACGACGGGGCAGACGCTGTGCGCCGAGGAGCGGCCGGTGATCCTGGAACAGATCACGTTCCCGACGCCCGTTATCGAGCTGGCCATCGAGCCGCGCAGCAAGAGCGAAGAGAACAAGCTGTCGGAGGCCCTGGCCCGCCTGCTGCAAGAGGATCCGACGCTTCAGGTGCGCCACGACGAGCGCCTGGGGCAGACGGTGCTGGCCGGCATGGGCGAGCTGCACCTGGACGTAGTGCTCGACCGCCTGCGGCGCGAGTTTGCCGTGGGCGCCAACGCCGGGCGGCCCCGGGTGGCCTACTACGAGACCATCACCCGCCCGACCAAGGTGGAAAGCCGCCTGGTCAAGCAGACCGGCGGCCACGGCCAGTTTGCCGTCGTGGAGCTGGAGGTCGAGCCCCTGCCTTCGGGCGGCGGGTTCGTCTTCGAGAACAAGATCGTCGGCGGGGCAGTGCCCCGGCAGTTCATCTCGGCCGTCGAGGCGGGTCTGCGCGACGCCATGACCCAGGGCGTGCTGGGCGATCATCCGCTCATCGACATCAAGGTGGCCCTGGTGGACGGCAAGACCCACGAGGTCGACTCGTCGGACATGGCCTTTCGCGCGGCGGCTTTCCAGGGGCTGCGCAAGGCGGTGGCCCAGGCGGGCCCCATCCTGCTGGAGCCCATCATGCGCGTCGAGGTCATCACCCCCGACACCTACACGGGGGAGGTCATCGGCGACCTGAGCGCCCGGCAGGCCAGCATCACCGGCATCGACAGCCGCAACGGAAGCGGCCAGTCGATCCAGGCGCAGGTACCCCTGGCCGAGATGTTTGGCTATGCCACCACGCTGCGCTCGCGGACGCAGGGGCGGGGCAGCTTTGTCATGGAGTTTGATCACTATGCCCCTGTATCGCCCGACGTGGTCAAGGCGCGGGAGCAGGCACGGTAGACGACCGGCTCCTGCCCGGAAACGTGCGACGAGCCCCCCGTGCCCCGGCACGGGGGGCTTTGCGTTCCGCGGCCCGGCGGCGCCCCGCACGCCACAGGCTGCCGCTGCTTGCCCGCGCAGAGGACCGGTGCTATAATAGCCGGGCCGTGCCGGGCGACGCCGAGATGCCCCGGCACGAAGGCGAGCCTGGACCAAAGGGAGGGAGGCCAAGATGAGCTACTGGGATCAATTCCGAGCCTGGCTGCAGAGGCTGCTGCAGGGAGAGCCCCGGCCGGAGCCCCCCACGCCAGCCGTCGAGCCCCTCGCGGCGGTCCGCCCCCGCGTCCTGCTGATCAACTTTGATCCCGTGGTCCAGGCCGAGGGTGGGCGCAAGCTGAGCCGGGTGCTGGGTTGGAACGACGTCGATGCCCTGTGCCGGGGCTACATCGACGACCTGCGAGAGTGCAGCGGCGGGTACGTCGACTACCAGATCGTGCAAAAGATCGAGGCCGAGACCTGGCCCGTAAAAGAGGACGGCTTTCGCTACGACGCCGGCACCTATTTGCGCTGCTGGCGCAGCGGCACCGGCTTTCACCAGCCCGACACCGTGAGCTACGAGGCCATCGTGTCCGACTTTGACCTGCCCGCCCGGGTGAATGCGGACCAGATCGACGAGGTCTGGCTCTTTGGCTTTCCCTACGCCGGCTTTTACGAGTCGCGCATGGTGGGGCCGGGCGCCTTCTGGTGCAACGCCCCCGAGATGCGTCGCAACGACGTGTCGCGCCGTTTTGTGATCATGGGCTTTAACTGCGAGCGCGGCGTGGGCGAGATGCTGGAGAGCTTTGGCCACCGGACCGAGTCGATCCTCAAGCACGCCTGGCGCCGGGTGCCAGGCGAGGACAACCTCTGGGAGCGGTTCTTCCGCCACGAGAAGATCGCGCCCGGCCGGGCCAACGTCGGCTGGATGCACTATGCCCCCAACAGCACCACGGACTATGACTGGGGCAACAGGGCCTACGTGCGCAGCAACTGCGACGACTGGCTGAGCTTTCCCAACTTTAGCGGCGCCTGGCGCGAGGTCAACTGCCAGGAGTGGGGCAACGGCGACATCCGCGAGCATCATCGCTGGTGGTTCCGGCACCTGCCCAAGGCGCCCGGCCAGACGCGGGGGATTGCCAACAACTGGTGGCTGTATGCCGTCGATCCGAACAACGTCCGGTGACGCTGCCGCCGGAATGGAGGGTTGAGTGCCCAGGATACTGACCGCGCCGCGGATGGCGCGCTGCATTGGCTGCGACTCGTGCATGCTGGCCTGCGCGCGGCTGGTGTACCAGAGCTTCACGCCGCACAAGAGCGCCATCCAGATTCGCAGCCGGGGTGGCGTGATGGGCCGCATGGTGGCCAACATTTGCCGGGCCTGCGCCGCGCCGGCGCCGTGCGTCGTCGCCTGCCCCACCGACGCCCTGCGGGACCGCAGCGGCGGCCGGGGCATGGTCTATCGCAAAGAGGCGTGCATCGGCTGCCACGCCTGCGAGGAAGCCTGCCCGGTGGGGGCCATCGGCTGGGACGACGAGGAGGACAGGCCGGTGGTGTGCATCTTTTGCGGGCAATGCACCCGCTTTTGCCCCCACGATTGCCTGGAAATGGTGGAGGTGCGCTGATGGATCACGCCCGGGGATCGGAGGGAGTGCCATGCTGAACCACGACGTGATCCGCATCCTGCACGTCGACCTGGGCACCGGGGAGCAGCGCGTCGAGGACCGGGAGGACCTGTTCCGCGACGTCCTGGGCGGGACGGGGGTGGCCGTGCGGCTGCTGGACGAGATGGTGGACGCCGGCGAGGACGCGTTGCACCCGGCCCAGCCGGTGATCCTGGCCATCGGGCCCCTGACGACCATCTTTCCGGTGGTGACCAAGACCGTGGCGACCTTTCGCTCGCCGCTGACGGGCGAGTATGGCGAGAGCCACGCCGGGGGCCAGCTCGCCTCGGCGCTGCGCTACGCCGGCTACGACGCCCTCGTCCTCCGGGGCCGGGCCAACCGGCCGGTCTATCTCGTCGTCGACGGCGAAGAGGTCGAGATCCGCGGCGCGGAGGCCATGGTTGGCATGGACACCTCCGAGACCGGGCGCGTCATCCGCGACCGGGTGGAGGGCGCGGGCCATCGCAGCATCATCCGCATCGGGCCCGCCGCCGAGGAGGGGGTGCGCTATGCCAACGTCAACGTCGACACCTTTCGCCACTTTGGCCGCCTGGGCCTGGGCGCCGTCCTGGCCAGCAAGAACCTGAAGGCCGTGGCCGTCATCGGCCGCAAGCACCTGGCCCTGCCCGCCGACCATCGCCTGTATAAAAAGACCTACGCCGAGATCTATGACCGGGTGCTGCACACCGACGCCATGATAAAGTACCACGAGCTGGGCACGGCGTCCAACGTCATCCCGCTGAACGAGCTGGGCGCCCTGCCCAGCTTTAACCTGCGGCAGGGCTTTTTCGGCGAGGCCGACGAGATCAGCGGCGAGGGCTTTGCCGAGGGCGAGCTCATCACCAAGCGCGCCTGCGCCGGCTGCCAGATCGGCTGCATCCACGTGGCCTCTTACCGGCGGCCCTTTGCCCCGGGATACGAGTACGAGTCGACGCTGGTGGCCTACGACCACGAGCTGATCTATGCCGCAGGCTCGCTGCTGGGCGTGGGCAACCGCGGCGAGGTGCTGCGCCTGCTGGAGGACATGGACCTGGCCGGCATGGACACCATCTCTTGCGGCACGGCCCTGGCCTGGGCCACGGAGGCGATGGAGCGTGGCCTGGTGCGGCCGGAGCAGTTGGGCGGTGTCTGCCTGCGCTTTGGCGACGCCGAGGGCTATGCCCGGGCCATCGCCAGCATCGCCCGGCGCGACAGCGAGCTGGGCCATTGGCTGGGCGAGGGCGAGGTGGCCGCCGCCCGGCACTATGGCGGCCACGATTTCGTCGCGGCCGTGGGCGGGCAGGGCATCGCCGGCTACTGGACGGGCTACGGGCACGTGGTGGGCCACGTNNACCTGCTGGGCGCCCGCCACTCGCACCTGGACAATGCCGGCTATGCCCTGGACCAGAAGCTGGAGCCGTACACCGACGAGGCGCTCATCGAGCGGCTGGTGGCCGACGAAGCCGAGCGCATCACCCAGACCTGCGTCGCCATCTGCCTGTTCGCCCGGGGCGTCTATGACCTGGAAACCATCAGCCAGGCCCTGGCCAGCGTCGGCATCCGGCGCAGCCCCGACGAGCTGCTGGCCATGGGCCGGCGCATCTATGACGAGCGGGTGCGGCTGCGGGAGCGCCTGGGCTTCCGGGCGTCGGCCGGCGACGTGCCGCGGCGCTTTCTCGAGACGCCCACGCCGCGCGGGCAGTTGCAGCCCGAGCGCGTGGCCAACCTGTTGGCGCTTTACGAGCGGAAGAGGGGGCAGGAATGACGGAAACGACCTTTCGGGCCTTGGTGGTGCACGAGGAGCCGGCGGGCGAGAACGGGGGCGCGTTTCGGCGCCAGGTGCAAGAGCGCGCCGTGGACGACCTTCCCGGGAACGACCTGCTGGTGCGGGTGCACTGGTCGTCGCTCAATTACAAGGACGCGCTGTCGGCCACGGGCAACAAGGGCGTCACCCGCCGCTATCCTCACACCCCGGGCGTCGACGCGGCCGGCGTGGTGGCCGAGAGCCGGGCGGACGAGTTCCGGCCGGGCGACGAGGTGATCGTCACCAGCTATGACCTGGGCATGAACACGCCCGGCGGCTGGGGCGAGTTCGTGCGCGTGCCGGCGGGGTGGGCGTTGCCCCTGCCGGCGGGCCTTTCCCTGCGGGAGAGCATGATCTATGGCACGGCGGGGTTCACCGCCGGCCTGGCCCTCACGCGGCTGGAGGAGAACGGGCTGGCGCCCGACCAGGGCGAGGTGCTGGTCACGGGCGCCACGGGCGGGCTGGGCAGCCTGGCCGTCGGCATCCTGGCCCAGGCGGGCTATCACGTCGTGGCCGCCACGGGCAAGGTCGACGAGGAAGACATGCTCCGCGGCCTGGGCGCGGCGCAGGTCATCCACCGCGACGAGGTGCGCGACGAGGGCAACCGGCCGCTCCTCTCGGCGCGCTGGGCCGCGGCGGTCGATACCGTGGGCGGCACGTATCTGGCGGGCATCCTCAAGGCCATCAAGTACGGCGGCGCCGTGGCCTCCTGCGGCCTGGTGGCCTCGCCCGAGCTGCCCACCACGGTCTATCCCTTTATCCTGCGGGCGGTGAGCCTGCTGGGCATCGACTCGCAGAGCTGCCCCATGGACGTCCGGCGCCGGGTATGGCGCAAGCTGGCCGGCTCCTGGCGGCCCGAGGGATTGGAGAGCGTGGCCCGCGAGCGCCGCCTGGAAGATCTGGAGCCCGAGATCGAGCGCATCCTGCGGGGCGAGCAGCGGGGGCGCGTGGTGGTGCGCCTGGACGGCTGACCGTGGCCGCAGGTGCAGACCGGGCAGGCACCAGGGCTCGAGTGCACCTGTGCGCAGCTGCAAACAAGCCCAAGCTATGTTACACTGGCCTCATGAATATCCAGACGCTCAAGCGTGAATTGTCGGCGATAGTGACCGGCTTCGAGGGTGTGTGCCTGGTCTACTTGTTTGGCTCCCAGGTCGAGGGTGTCCGCGGTCCCATGAGCGACCACGATTTTGCGGTGCTCGTCGAGCGCGGCATCGATGGACTGGACGTCCAGGCCCGCCTGGCGCACGAGTTGGCTCGTGTCCTGGGAACCGAGCGCGTCGACGTCGTACTCCTGAATCGCGCGCCTGCTGAGCTGGCCTATGCCGTCATTGCTCAGGGAAAGGTGGTGTACGAGCGGGATACGGCGACGCGCGTCGAATACGAGGCGACCGTCTTGAGCCTCTACAGTGACTTTTTGCCCTACTTGAGGGCGCAGCGCCAGGACATTTTGCGGGGGGAGGATGATGCCCAGCGAGTTCGCCGGTATCGAGCGGCGCTTGGACGAACTGAGCGAACGCTTGGCCAGATTGCAGCCACTGGCCGAAAAGCCACGGACCGAGTTTGATCAGGATCCCTATCTCCGGGACATCGTGGAGCACAATCTTCAAGTCGCGGCTCAATGCTGTCTCGACGTCAGCCATCGCATCATCTCCCTGGAGGGTGCGCAAAAGCCGGTCGACTACTACGAAGCCATCCTCCGCATGGGCGAATTGGGCGTCCTTCCAACGGACTTTGCCCGGTCCCTGGCCCCGCTGGCCGGTTTCCGCAACATATTGGTGCTCGGCTATCTGGCGCTCGATTGGGACGAGATCTATCGAGCCCTGCACCGATTGGACGATCTTTACAGCTTTGCCGAGTTCGTCCGGGACTGGCTGAGGGATCGAACGTCCTCTCCGTGACCCGACGCTGAAGGGCCAATTGGACGGTCCCCACTTCGGCTCGCACTGAGCCAGCGGTCGTCGTTTGCACGCGCGCTCGCGCCGGCGGTTGACAGCCCCGCGGCCGGATGGTACAATGGCTGCTACAACGGTGCATCGAGTAATACCCTCGTCGTGCTGGTTCGATGCGGAGCAGTTCCACTGTAGACGTTCGCGCCAGATGGAGAAGCGGCCATGGATACAGGGCAATGCTACCTGGGACTGGGCTTGCTCCTGGGAGTCCTCATCGGAGCGCTCTTTGCCTACGGCAACGCACGCCGCGAGAATGCCAGGCGCAAGATCGCTGCCCTCAAAACCGAACGAGCCAAGGCCAAGGCGATCGTGGACAAGGCCGTGGAGCGGCGCAAAGAGGGTGCCGGCGAGATGCCGGGCGCCGTGTTCCTCATGGTGCTGGCCGTCGTGCTGTTGATCCTCACGATCTATATGCTCGCCGCGGGCAACGGGCTCTTCTAGCAGCGTGTCGGAGAGGAGAACGATTCTCGCTCGTAGTAACGACTTCAGTTGTTTTTGGACGGCTAAAGCCGTTATTACGAACCTTCTCCGATCACTTGCCAGAGAGCCGGAGCACCTCGACAGGCCGCCGGGCCGTTGACAGTGGCCGCAAAGTGGGGTAGAATAGCGGGCGCTGAAGCAGCAGAGCAGGAGGATCTGACCGTGAAAGCCATGGTTCTGCGCGAGCCCGCGCCTGCCGCCCGTCATCCATTGGCCCTGGTCGAGCTGCCGCTGCCCGAGCCGGGACCGGGCCAGGTACGCCTTCGGGTGTTGGCCTGTGGCGTGTGCCACACGGACCTGCACCTGGTGGAGGGCGAGATCGCGACACCCCGGCTGCCCGTCGTCCCCGGGCATCAGATTGTCGGCGTGGTGGACGCCCTGGGGGCGGGGGTCACCCGCTTCCGCCCTGGCGACCGGGTGGGCGTCCCCTGGCTCTACTGGGCCGACGAGACGTGCGACTTTTGCCTCAAGGGCCAGGAGAACCTGTGCCCCAACGCCCTCTATACCGGGCAGCACGTCGACGGCGGCTTTGCCCAGTTCATGGTCTCGCACGCCGGCTGGACCTATCCCATCCCCGGAGACCTGCGCGACGAACTGGCCGCGCCCCTGCTGTGCGCCGGCCTCATCGGCTACCGCTCCCTGCGCCTCAGCGAGATCCGGCCGGGCGAGCGCCTGGGGCTGTACGGCTTTGGGGCCTCGGCGCACATTGCCATCCAGGTGGCCCGCCACTGGGGCTGCGAGGTGTTTGTCTTCACGCGGAGCGAGGAGCACCGGCGCCACGCCCTGGAGCTGGGGGCCGCCTGGGTGGGCGATGCCCGGGGCGAGCCGCCGGCTCTGCTCGACAGCGCCGTCACCTTTGCGCCGGCCGGCTGGCTGGTGCCCGAGGTGCTCCGCGTCCTCCGGTCGGGCGGCACCCTGGCCATCAACGCCATAACCATGAGCCCCATTCCCGAGATGTCCTACGACCTGCTCTACGGCGAGAGGACGGTGCGCAGCGTGGCAAACCTGGCGCGCCGCGACGCGGAAGAGTTCCTGCCCCTGGCGGCCGAGATCCCGGTGCGCACCGACGTCGAGGTGTTTCGCCTGGAGGACGCCAACGAGGTCCTGCTGCGGCTCAAGCGCAGCGAGGTCCGGGGCGCGGCTGTGCTCAAGATTGCAGATTAGGTGCCGGGCCCGAGGTTGCGCCCGGCACCGCGACGAGGAGATCCTGTTCAATGCGGAAACGATTCCCGGTTTTGGCTGCCCTGGCAGCCCTGTTTTTGGCTCTGACGAGCTGCGCCGCGGGCGAAGGAGAGGTCGCCGGGGTGCAGTCGACGCCGGTGCGGACCGTGCGCCCGGTTTTCACCAGCACGACCACGCCCACGCCCACCGTCGTGCCCAGCGACACCCCGCTGCCCACCGCGACCTCGGTCCCGACCGATACGCCATTGCCGCCGAGCGACACGCCCCCGCCGACCGACACCCCCGCCCCGGAAGTGCCAACCGAGGCACCTACGGCCGAGCTGCCTTCGCCGACGGCGTCGCCGCCGCCCGCGCCGCCCACGGCCACGACGGCGCCCCAACCGCAACCGACGGCGCCCCCGCCGCCGACGGCGGCGCCCAAGCCCGCGGTCGACTTCCGGATCACCCAGATCGTGGCTTTTCCAGATCCTGGCCTGGGCAAGACCGACTTTCACAATATCTACTTTACCGTCCTCGACGCCGGCGGCGCGCCCCTGGACGGCATCGTCCTGGAAGAGGTCAACAACCAGCCCACGGAGCGGCTGACGACCGGCGACAAGGGGCCGGGCAGGGCCGACTTCATCATGTGGGGTTTCGACTATCGCTTCAAGGTGGTGGGCGACGCCGGCGGCCAGGCCTTCAGCAGTGAGACAACGCACGTCCTCTCCGTGCTGCAGGGTCACGCCGTGTGGGAAGACCTGATCCGGGGCGGCATCTGCGCCGACGTGGCATCTTGCCAGGCCCTGCCGTCCATCCACTACAGTTACAAGGTCACGTTTCAAAGGACGTGGTAAGCATGGAAGAGTTTCTCATCCGCGAGGCGCGGCCCGAGGACCGGCCGGCCATGGAGCGCATCTGCGCCCACACCTGGGAGTCGGGCGACTATATCCAGGAGGTGTGGGACGAGTGGCTGGCGGCCGAGAATGGCCCGCTGCTGGTGGTCGAGTTGGCTACCGTAGGGGTGGTCAGCCTGAACAAGGTCACCCGCCATCCCGAGGGCCAGTTCTGGCTGGAGGGCATGAGGGTCGATCCCGACTACCGGGGCCGGGGCATCGCCCGGCGCTGCCTGGACTGGAATCTGGCCTACGCCCGGGAGCAGGGCGGGCGGGTGGTGCGCCTGAGCACCGGCGACTATAACACCACGGTACATCGGATGGTCGCCCGCGTGGGCATGGAGCGCGTCACCGAGGGGACGCTGCGCTTGGGGCCGGCATTGCCCGGCGGGCGCCGGCCGGCGATCCTCGGGCCGGAAGACAGTGACGCCGTGGCGCGCTTCTGGCGAGGGAGCCCGGTGCTGGCCGCCATGGGCGGCCTCTACAGCCGCGACTGGACCTGGCGGGAGCTTTCGGCGGCAGCGCTGGCGGCCATGCTGGAGCGGGGCGAGGTGGTGGCCGAGCGGGCGCCCGACGGCAGCCTGGCGGCCGTGGCGACGATCCACCACTGGCCGGGAGACGAGGAGATGTGGGTTGGGATCGCCGACGGCGAGCCCGCGGCGGTCCAATCGCTGGCCCTGGCCATCCGCGCCGGGGCGGCCGGGGCCGGGGCGGACAACGCGCAGATCCTGCTGCCCCGCGTGCCCTGGCTGCGGGAGGCCTTTCTGGCAGCGGGCTACGAGCCCGACGACTGGGACGACGAGCTGTGGGTCTACGAGCTGCGGCTCGAGCAGGACGAGGCAGGAGAAGGTGAGCGTGGGCACTAGGCGTTCGCGGGGACGTTGGCCGGGCCTGCTGCTGGCCCTGGCGCTCGCCGCCGTCGTGGCCGGGGCAGCCCTGCTGGTCGCCCGGCCCCTGTGGGCGCCCTGGCTCTACCGAGTGACGGGCGAGGAGAGCCTGGCGGGACAGGTGCGCGGCTCCCTGGAGTGGCTTGGCAACGTCACCCGCCCCCGGCCGGAGACCGCCGACCTGGTGCCGGTGGCCAACGCCGGCGACAACCCCTTTGGCGTCAACGTCTTCCTGGAGCAGGAGGTCGAGCCGGAAAAGCGCGAGCGTGCGGTGCAGATGATCGCCGATGCCGGCTTTCACTGGCTCCGCCAGGAGTTTCCCTGGGAGGACATCGAGATCCACGGCAAGGGCGACTTTACCGACCGGCGCCATGCGCCGGAGCGCTCGGCCTGGGAAAAGTACGACCACATCGTGGAGCTGGCCGAAGAATACGGCCTGGAGCTGGTGGTCCGGCTGAGCAATCCGCCGGCCTGGAGCCGGGCGGCGGGCGACGAGGCCGGCTCCTTTGCGCCGCCCGACAACCTGGAGGATTACGGCGACTTTTGCGAGGCGGTCGCCGGCCGCTACCGGGGGCGCATCCGCACCTACCAGGTGTGGAACGAGCCGAACATCTATCCCGAGTGGGGCGAGGCGGCCGTCAGCCCCGAGGAGTACACCGAGCTCCTGAAGGTGGGCTACACCCGCATCAAGGCCGCCTGTCCCGAGTGCGTGGTCCTGTCGGGCGCCCTGGCCCAGACGATCCCCCTGGGCCCCCGCGACCTGAACGACTTTTTGTTCCTGCAGCGCATGTACGACGCCGGGGCGGCGGACTATTTTGACGTGCTGGCCATGCAGGGCTATGGGCTGTGGTCGGGGCCCACCGACCGGCGGATGCGGGCCCGCGTGTTAAACTTTTCCCGGCCCCTCTACCTGCGCGAGATCATGGTGGCCAACGGCGACGCCCACAAGCCCATCTGGATCACCGAAATGAACTGGAACGCGCCGCCGGACGATCTGCCCGACAAGCAGTTCGGGTCGGTGAGCCTGGAGGAGCAAGCGCGCTATGCGGTGGAGGCCTACCGGCGGGCGCAGCGGGAGTGGCCGTGGGTGGGGGTGGTCACCACCTGGTTCTTCAAGCGCGCCACCGACACCGAGGCGGACCAGGCGATGTACTACTTTCGCCTGGTGGAGCCCGATTTCAGCCCCATGCCGGTCTACCATGCCCTGGCGGACTATTTCCAGGGCGACGAGGCGCGGGTGCTCTACCCCGGCGTGCACCAGGAGGATCACTGGGCGCTGGACTATGGCGGAGACTGGCAGGAGCAGGCCGACCCGGCGGCCGAGCTGGGCGGCTATCGCTACGCCGTGGACGGGCGCTCGAGCCTGGCCTTTGTCTTTCACGGCACGGAGCTGAGCCTGCGGCCGGGGCCGAGCGTGGGCCCCGACGAGGGCTGGACGGTGAGCATCGACGGCGGGCTGGAGGAGGCGGTGCGCGGCGAGCCCGGCCTGGCCGAGATCACCCTGGCCGAAGGGCTGGCGCCCGGCCGGCACAGCGCGGTGCTGCGCCCCCTGCCGGGCACGCGCCCCGCTGTGGACAGCCTGATGGTGCAGCAGCGGCCATCGGCCGTGCCCTGGCTGGCCGCCGGGGGCGTGGCGGCGGTCCTGGTCCTGGCCGCCACCCTGCTCCTGGGAGGGCTGGGCCGGCGCCGGCGTTGGTACGAGCGCGGCAGGGTGGGGGGATGATCCGCGCCCGGACGCCCGCCGCCAGGCGCGCTGCCCGCGAGGCGCCATGAGGCCTCGACGCGGGTCCCGGCCAGGGCTGCCGTGGGCGGTGCTGCCCATCGCCATCCTGCTGTTGGCCCTGGGCCTGCGCCTGTACCGCATCGACGCCCAGAGCCTGTGGAACGACGAGGGTACGAGCGTGGCCGTGGCCTCGCGGGACCTGGCGACCATGACCCGCGACGCCGCCGGCGACATCCACCCGCCCCTCTACTATTGGCTGCTGGCCGGCTGGCAGCGCCTGGCGGGGACGAGCGAGTTCTCGGTCCGGTCGCTTTCGGCGCTGCTGGGCGTGGCCCTGGTGGCGCTCATCTACAGCCTGGGCCGCCTGCTGCAGCCGGCCGGCGCCTCGTGGACCGCGCCCGCGGCGGCGACGCTGGCGGCGATGAATCCCTTCCTGGTGGTCTATGCCCAGGAAGCGCGCATGTACACGCTCCTGGCCCTGTGGGCGGTCCTGGCTTTTCACGCCGCCCTGCGCTGGCTGGAGCCCCGGCCGGGGGAGCGGTCCCTGGCCTGGGGCCTGGTCTACCTGCTGGCCGCGGCGGCGGGGCTGTACACCCACTATGCCTTTCCCCTGGTCCTGGCGGCGGCCAACCTGGCGGTCCTGCTGGCCCTCCTCCTGCGGCCGGGCCCCAGCGAGACGTGGAGACGCCTGGGCGTCTGGCTGGCATTGCAGGCCGGCGCCCTGCTGCTCTTTGCGCCCTGGCTGCCGGTGGCGCTTCGCCAGCTCGGCACCTGGCCGGGCGTCGAGGAGCCGGTCGAGCTGTTGGGCGCCCTGACACGCATCACCCAGATCCTGGCCACGGGGCCGGCGGCGGCTCCGTGGCGCGCGACGAGCTGGCTCCTGCTCCTCGTGCTGCTCGTCTATTTTCCCCGCCGGGGTGGCCGGCTGGATGCCCGGGTGGCGGGCGGGGCGCTTGTTCTCTGGCTGGTGGTGCCTGTCGTCCTCATCCTGGCCCTGGGGCTGTACAAGGAAGCGTACCTGAAGTTCCTCATCGTGGCCGGCCCGGCCTACTGCCTGCTCGCCGGGCGGCTCGCCGGCGGGATGCTCGCTTCGAGGCGGCTCGGCGGGTTCGGCCTGGCCGCCTTGCTGGTGGTGCTGGTCGTGGCCTCTTCCCTCCACGGTCTGGGCGACTATTACACCGACCCGGCCTACGCCCGCGACGACTACCGGGGCATGGCCACCTACCTGGAGGCCGTGGGCCGGCCGGGCGACGCGGTGGTGCTCAACGCCCCGGGCCAGCAGGAGGTCCTGGCCTACTATTACCACGGCGACCTGCCCGTCTATCCCCTGCCCCGGCAGCGTCCTGCCGACCCGGAGGACACCAGGGCCGCGCTGCAAGAACTGGCCAGGCCCGGGGGCCGGGTGTTTGCCCTGCTGTGGGCCACCGACGAAAGCGATCCCGGGCGCCTGGTGGAGGGCTGGCTGGAGGAGCACACCTACAAGGCACTCGATTCGTGGTACGGCAACGTGCGGCTGGCCGCCTACGCCGTGCCCGCCGGCGAGCAGCAGGCGCCGGCCCGCGAGCTGGACGTGCGCCTGGACGACGCCGAGACGGGGCAGAGTGTGACGCTCCTGGGCTACAGCCAGTTGAACAACCGCCTGGCCGCGGGCGACATTGCCCAGATCACCCTCTTCTGGCAGGCCGGCGAGGTGCTTCAGCGGCGCTACAAGGTCTTTCTCCACCTGCTGGACGAGGCGAGCCACGTCGTGGGCCAGCGCGACTCGGAGCCGGGGGGCGGCGTGCTGCTGACGACGCTATGGGAGCCGGGCCAGGTGGTGCGCGACAACTATGGGCTGCCCGTCCATCCGGCGACGCCGCCGGGCAGCTACCGCGTGGAGGTGGGCCTGTACGATGCCGAGACCGGCTGGCGCCTGACGACGCCCGGGGGAGAAGGCCAGGTGTGGCTGGAGCCCCTGGTGGTGGAGCGTCCCCCGGCCCCGGCGCCCGTGGCGGCGCTGGGCATGGAGCAGGCCGTCGAGGCCGATTTTGGCCCCCTGGCGCTCCTGGGCTACGATGCCCACCGGCTGGGCTTTGCCCACGAGCCGCGGGTGCCGCTGCACCCCGGCGAGGTGCTCCACCTCAACCTGTATTGGCGGGCCCTGGAGGCGCCCGGCGGCGGTTGGCAGGTGGCGCTCCGCCTGTGGAGTCCCGACGAGGAGCTGGTGGCGGGCGTCACCGCCGGGCCGGCCGGGGCATACGACACCGCCCTGTGGCAGGCGGGCGACGTGTGGCGCGGGCAGTTCAACCTGCCCTTGCCCGGCAGCGCCCCGCCCGGCCGGTACGCCCTCGAGATCCAGCTCGTGGCGCCCGACGGCAGCGAGCAGGAGCCCTATGTCGTCGAGCCCATCCTGGTGCAGGACTAGCCCGGCCCCGGCAACGTGCAGGCGAGGAGTCCCGGACTTGTCCGGGGAGAGCCGACAGGATGTCGGCCCGGCCTCGACAAGTCGCCTGTCCTGGCCGGACAGGCCAGGGAGGACTCCAGGTTGCACGCAGGCGAGGAGTCCCGGACTTGTCCGGGGAGAGCCCACAGGATGTCGGACCCGGCCTCGACAAGTCGCCTGTCCTGGCCGGACAGGCCAGGGAGGACTCCAGGTTGCACGCAGGCGAGGAGTCCCGGACTTGTCCGGGGAGGCTTACAGGATGTCGGCCCGGCCTCGACAAGTCGCCTGTCCTGGCCGGACAGGCCAGGGAGGACTCCAGGTTGCACGCAGGCGAGGAGTCCCGGACTTGTCCGGGGAGGCTTACAGGGCGGCGGCCCTGGCCTCGACAAGTCGAGGAGTCCGGGGTGCGTGCCCGTGTGGAGTCCGGGTTGTGGGATCCTTACCAGTTCTTGGTCCAGTTCAGGATCGCCACCTGGTGGCCTGGCCCGTGGGGCTGGCAGTCGTTGACGTCAAAGTGCACGCTGGCGACCTCCGAGGTCACCGCCTGGCCGTTGAGGCTGATGACGCGGAACGTGCAGACCCAATCCTGGGGCTTGGACTGGCCGAAGGAAAAGTCATAGTGTCCCGGATCGTACTCGCCCGGATTGCCCGAAGGGTGCGAGTCAAAGACGTTGCCGTAGCAGTCGGCCTGGACCACGGCGCCGTTGACGGGGTTGCCGGCCGTGTCGCGGACGACGCTTTGCTTGGCGACGGCCGGGCCGCTGCAGTTGGGCGCCACAGCCGGGTCCCAGATGAGGGTGGCGCTGAACTGCAGGGCGGGCGGCGCCTGGGTGGGCGTCGGTGCCGGGGCGCTGGTGGCCGTGGGCTGCGGCCGGCTGGTGGGCTGCGCCGGACGCGGCGTGGGCGGGGCCACTGCCTGGCCGGCGGCGGGGATGGTCAGCCGCTGGCCTACGGCGATCTGGTTGGGGTTGGGCAGGCCGTTGGCGTTGACGATGGCCTGGACGCTGACGCCGTACCGCTGGGCGATGGCCGAAAGCGTGTCGCCCCGCTGCACGACGTACACGGTCGCCTGCGGCGCCGGCGTGGGGCTGGCCGGCGGCGGGCTGGGCGTGGCTGTGGGCGGAACGGCTGTCGGTGCCTCTGGCGGCGGTGCCTCGGCGGTAACGACAATGACCTCGGGGCTGGCCGTGGCCGTCGCCAGTGCAGGGTCGGGCGTGGGCGAGGGAGTGACGGGTGTGCGCGTGGGGCGGGTGGTGTTCGTGGGGAGCACCACCCAGGAGACCGGGCCTGCCGGCACGCTCTCGTAGGTGGGCGCGAGGGTACGGGTGGGCCCAATGGCGGGCCGGCGCTGTTCTGCCAACTGGGTAAAGGCGGTGCTAAAGATAATATAGTTCAAAAGCACCAGGACAATGAGGATGGCCCAATGTCTCCATTTCATAGCTGTTCCCCTCGACCCCGAGCGGATGAACGGCCAATGCTTCGTAGGTGGGCCTATTATAGCACGTTCTCGCGCTTAATGCAACCGCGCGAGGGGGTGCATTGCAGGCCCGGAGAGGGAGAAGGGTAGAAAGTGAAGGTTTCGGTCATCTGCACTGTGTGGAACGAGGCGCCGGCCATAGAGCGGCTGCTCGCCTCGCTGGAGGCGCAAAGCCGCCCTCCCGACGAGGTGGTCATCGCCGACGGCGGCTCCACCGACGGCACGCTGGCCATTCTGGCGGAATGGGCCGGGGCCGGCCGCCTGCCACTAAAGGTCCTGGAGCGGCCGGGGAGCAACATCTCCGAGGGGCGCAACGCGGCCATCGCCGCGGCGGCCGGCGACGTCATTGCCGTCACCGACGCCGGCGTGCGCATCGAGCCGGGCTGGCTGGAGGCCCTGGTGCGGCCCTTTGAGGCGCCGGAGGGCAGTCACTTTGTGTCCACCGTGGCGGGCTGGTTCGTGGCCGATCCGGAGACGCTCTTCGAGACGGCCCTGGGCGCCACGGTGTTGCCCCACCTGCGCGAGGTCGATCCGGCCACGTTCCTGCCCTCCAGCCGGTCGGTGGCCTTTCGCCGGGCGGCCTGGGAGGCCGCCGAGGGCTATCCCGAGTGGCTGGACTATTGCGAGGACCTCATCTTTGACCTGCGCCTGAAAGAGCTGTACGGGCCGTTCCACCTGGCCCCCGAGGCGCTCGTCCATTTCCGGCCCCGGCCCAGCCTGGGGGCCTTTTTCAAGCAGTATTACCGCTACGCCCGGGGCGATGGCAAGGCCGACCTCTGGCGGCGGAGGCATTTCGTGCGCTACACCACGTACCTGGTGCTGGCGCCTGCCCTGGTCATCCTGGCCGTGCTGCATTCGCCGTGGTGGTGGCTGGCGGCGCTGGCCGCGGCCGCCGCCTACCTTGCCACGCCCTACCGCCGCCTGGCGTCCATGCTGGCGCCCTACGGCCTCGCTCAACGCCTCCAGGCCGTGGCCCTGGTGCCCATCATCCGCGTCGTGGGCGACGTGGCCAAGATGATCGGCTATCCGGTGGGGCTGGTCTGGCGGCGGCGCAACTGGCAGCGGCCCGAGATACACTGGCGGTGAGGCCGTGATCATCGGGTTGGACGTGGGCACGACGACGGTCACCGGCGTGGCCTGGGACGCCGGTGCGGGCCGGGTGCGGCAGGTGGCGCGGCGGCGCAACGACGCGGCACGGCCCCGGCTGCCGGCCACGCGCGCCGAGGAGGATCCCGACCGCCTCCTCGCCCTGTCGCTGGAGGTGCTGGCCGAGCTGGCCGCCGCCGGCGCCGGAGGCCCTCCAGAGGGAATTGCCCTCACGGGACAAAAGCACGGGCTGCTGTGCGTCGACGCCCGGGGCGAGGCCGTCACCCCCTTGATCTCCTGGCAGGATCGGCGGACCTCCGAGCCGGGAGACGAGCCGTCCGGGCGCACGGCCCTGGAGATGGTCCGCGAGGCCGTGGCCGGCCTGGACTGGCGGCCCAACGGCTGCCGCATCCAGCACGGTTACGGGGCGGCCACGCTCTTCTGGCTGGTGCGGCGCGGCGCGCTGCCCGACGGCGCCGAGGGGGCCTGCACCGCCGCCGGCTGGGTCGCGGCGCGGCTCACCGGCGGCCGGCCCGCCACCGACCCCACCTTTACGGCAAGCTGGGGCATTTACGACCTGGTGCGCGGCTCCTGGAACGAGGCGTTCGTCGACCGCCTGGGCCTGCCCGCCCGCCTCTTGCCGCCGGTGCGGCCCGCCGGCGAGGCGCTGGGCGGGCTGTCGGGAGAAGCGGCCCGGGCGACCGGCCTGCCGGCGGGCCTGCCGGTGTTCAACCCCGTGGGCGACACCCAGGCCAGCTTCCTGGGGAGCGTGCCCGACCCGGAGGGCACGGTCCTGGTCAACCTTGGCACCGGGGGTCAGGTGTGCTGGGCCGTGCCGGATTTCGAGCCGCCCGGCGAGCGGGTCGAGACGCGGCCCCTGCCGGGGAGCGGCGTCCTGCGGGTGGGGGCCAGCCTGTGCGGCGGCGCGGCCTATGCCTGGCTGAACCGCACGCTCCGCGCCTGGCTGGCCGAGTTTGGGCTGGAGGCCGGCGAGGAAGCGGTCTACCGCCGGCTGAACGCCCTGGCCGCGTCGACCCCCGACACCGGGGGGTTGCAGGTGCGGACCACGTTCCTGGGCGTGCGCGGCGATCCGTCGGTGCGGGGCGGGGTCATCGAGGGCATCACCGTCGACAACATGGCGCTGGGGGCCGTGGCGCGGGCGACCCTCGTCGGGCTCGTGGACGAGCTGCGCGATCTCTATGGCGAGGCCGGCCCCGGCGGGGGCGGGGCCCGGGTCGTCGCCGCCGGCGGCGTCGTGGAGCGCAATCCCCTACTCCTGGAGATCGTGGGCCAGCAGTTCGGCCTGCCCGTCGAGCCGGCCGCCCACCGCGAGGCGGCCGCGGTGGGCGCGGCCCTGCTGGCGGCCCGCCGCTAAAGACGACCCCCTTGCCGCGCCCGCCCGGCCGCCATGCCCGCAACCGGGGCGTGGGCCCCTGCTAGCGCGGCAACACCTCGATGGTGCCCCCCAGGGCCAGCTCCTGGCCGGTGCCGGCCACCTCCAGGTTCTCCCAGCCGCCGCCGGGCAGCGTGCGATACAGGATCACGCCCCAGCGGTAGGTCCCCGCCGCCAGGTCCGCGGGCAACTGGATCTCGTAGTAATCGCCGACCACCTCCCCCGCCGTCCATCGGGAGGTGGGATAGGTGCCAAGGACGGGGTGCTGGCTGTCGACGCGCAGCAGCTCTTGCCCGGCGCCGTCGAGGAAGCGCAGCGACACGGAATAATCGTAGCCCGGCGCCTCCAGGGCGCGCCAGTAGAGGGTCAGGGGCACGACGGCCGGCGGGCGAAATTGCGTCCCCTCCGCCCGGCAGCCGGCCAGCTCGAAGGTGTTTCCCAGGCGCAGGCCGATGGGCGAGATCCCCTCCGGCAGCTCGCTGTTGGGCGCGGGCTGCAAGGCAATCAGGGGGCCGGCGTTGGAGGGGTGCCAGGTGTCGGCCAGGCCGGGCGCCGTGCGTGCCAGGTAGAGGGGCTGGCCGGTGGCCGCCGCTTCGGCCAGGCGCTCCACGGGATAGATCACCTGGACGTCGGGGCGCCAGCCCTCCACCTGCTGGTAGTACCACAGGGGCGTGGCCTGTTCCCAGTCGCCCAGGATGATGGCGTCGTGGTCCACGGCGGCGATGGCCTGGCCGATGCGCTCGGCCATACGCCCCTGCTTCAGGGTCTGGCGCCAGATGTCCAGGGTGCCGGCGCCCTCGTGGGCGGTGCGAAAGGCTTCGTAGCGGGCGGGCATGGGCGCCAGCACGGCCAGGATGGCCGCCGCCAGCAGGAGGGGCCGGAGGATGGGCAGCCGCGGCAGGAGCCGGCCGGCCGCGCCGGCCAGGGCCTCGCCCCCCTCGCCGATCCAGAGGGCAAAGATGAGAAACGAGGGAATGAAATAGACCCAGTGGCGCGGCACGTGGTGGTTGGCCGCCAGAAAGGCCTCCAGGCCGGCGATGACCAGCAAAAAGAGGCCGATGGCCGGGCGGCGGCGCAGCAGGCTGGCAAGGCCGCACAGTCCCAGGGCGACGCCGAGCCAGCCCACGTCCCCTTGCAGCGTGCGGGCGTAGAACACGAGGCGCTCGCCGAGATCGGCCGGATCGACATAGACGTAGCCGATCTGCCCGGTATCCATGATATAGTGATACCAGTCCTCCAGGCTCCTCGGGTGCCAGGTGCCCGGGGGCAGGTTGCGCGCCTCGGCCCACGGCAGATAGAGGTACAGAAGCAGCGGCAGCAGGAGCAGGGCGGCCAGGTGCAGCAGCCGGCGGCCGTCCTCCCTGGAGAGGGCGCGGACGCGGGGCAGGATCGGGCGGGTGTGCCACCAGGCCAGGGCCAGCAGCGCCGGGGCGAACAGCACGTTGGTGCGGTGGTGCGCCAGGCTGAGGCCAAAGGACAGGGCCAGCCCGTTGAGGGCCGAGGGAGAGGCCGTCTCGGCCCAGCGGACGGCGAAATAGAGGACCAGGGCCACCATCAGGGCGTTAAAGGCATACTTGTCGGCCATGGTTGCCTGTTCCCAGAAGGTGGGGGCAAAGGCCAGGCTGAGGGCGGCCAGGAGCCCGGGCAGGGGCCGCGACAGGGTGCGCGAGACGACGACGAGGGCCAGGCCCGCGGCCACCGCCGAGAGCAGGTTCATGCGCCGGGCCACCGACGAGGCCAGGGGAAGCATGGTCCACAGCTTGCCCACCAGCAGGAACAGGGGGGTGCCGGTGGGATGGGGCAGCCCGAGGATGTGGGGCACGAACTGGAGCTCGCCCACGTCGCCGCCCAATACGCCGGGCGCCAGGGTGCTGACGTACACGGCCAGGGTGGAGGCAAAGAGCGCCAGGGACAGCCAGCGGACCAGGCCTGTCGCCCTGGCCCGCGGTGCAGGAGCAGCCGGGGTAATGGGGGACCCGTGGACGGCCATGTTGTGCTACACCTCTTGCAGCCGCTCTCCGATCAGTGTGACGAGGCGCTCGCAGTTGCGAATGTGTCCCGAAAAGCGAAAGGCGCGCACGGGGCGGCGATGCCATGCCCGCCGCGTCCGTCCCCGCCTGCCGGCCAGGGGGCGCCAGACAGACACCGTGTAAAACGACTCGCTCCAGCCCAGGAGGTCGATGCTGGCTGCCTTGTGCAGCCCGGCCACCTGGTCCCAGGTCCAGCGCTGCCAGATGGGGCCCAGGCGCCGCACCGCCAGCCCCCCTTCCCCGGCGTGTACCTCGGGCAGGAGGGTCCAGAAATAGAGCGCCGACACCCAGGTCAGCAGGCCCAGGAACAGCTCGGGCAGCACGGCCCAGGGGCGCCGCCAGAAGTAGAACTCGCGCCCGGCCCAGATGATGAGCCCGGCACCCAGGGTCAAGAGCAGCAGGGGCGCCAGCCGGCGAGCGATGACCGTGGTCGCCGTAAAGGGGTACCAGAACCGTTCTGTATCGCCGGTCATGCCCTGCCCATCCGCTGAGATTGCCCACCTATGTATACCACAAAACCGGCCTCCTGGCAAAACCGGGGGGCGCGGGCAGAGACCGGCAGGCCTGGCGCGCAAGCCTCCTTCGTTGCGCCATTGTGGGTTCGGTGCTATAATGCGGGCCTGCCCCCCGACAGAGGGAGCAGACCCGTAGGAGGATCTGCACAATGGAAGCGTATTCCGAGCGCTACGAGGCAGCGCTGGCCATGGCTGCCCGGACGCACCGCGATCAGACGCGCAAGGCGAGTGATGTCCCGTACATCGTGCACCTGGCCCACGTCTCGGTCATTCTCATCCGCCACGGCTTTGGCGAGGATCTGGCCATCGCCGGCCTGCTGCACGACGCCGTCGAAGACCAGGACCTGCCCCTGGCGGAGGTCGAGGCCGCCTTTGGGCCGGCGGTGGCGGCCATGGTCTCGGCCCTGACGGAGCGCAAGCGCGAGAACGGCGTCGAACGCTCGTGGGAGACCCGCAAGCGGGAGGTTCTGCACCAACTGGAGCGCGCCAGCGCCGACGCCGTGGCGGTCAAGGCCGCCGACACGCTGCACACGGTGCGCAGCCTTCTCGCCGGCCTGGCCGAGCATGGCCCGGCCCATTGGTCCAGGTTTTCGCGGGGGCCGGACCAATCCCTCTGGTTCTACGAGAGCGTGGCCGAGATCGTCCGCGAGCGCCTGGCCGCGCATCCCCTGGCCGACGAGCTGGATCGCGCCGTGGACGCCCTGGAAGAGGCCATCGCGGCCGGCGAGGACCGCTAGTGTGCTGACCCTCCTCAAGCTGGCCGGCATCCTGGCCTTTATCGTCGTCCTCCTGCGCTTTCGTTGGAACCTGGGGCTTGTGCTGCTCCTGGCGTCGGCGGTCACCGGCTGGTTCTTTGGCCAACCGGCGGGCAGCCTGGCCCTGGACGCGGTGCAGGCCGCCGTGGACCCCCTCACGCTGCGGCTGGTGGCCATCGTCCTGCTCATTACCTTTCTGGGCGAGATCCTGCGAAGCACGCTGCAGTTGGAGGGGCTCATCCGGTCGCTGTGTGACCTCTTTGCCGACGCGCGGTGGCTGCTGGCCCTCATGCCGATGCTCATCGGCATGCTGCCCATGGTGGGTGGGGCCATGTTCTCGGCGCCCATGGTCGACGAGGCCAGCCGCCATCTGGACGTGAACCGCGAAAACCGGACGTTTCTGAACTACTGGTTTCGGCACGCCATGGAGCCGATCTTTCCCCTCTACCCGTCGTTGATCGTGGCCGCGGGCCTGATGAACGTGCCGGTGCAGCGGCTGACCCTCGCCCAGTGGCCCCTCTTCCTGGCCGCGCTGGCCGGCGGTGTCCTGTTCGGGCTGGCGGGCACGCGCCAGGTCGAGCCGGCGGCCGCGGCCAGGGCCGGGCGGCGCGAAACGGTGGTCCTGTTGCTAAAGAGCGTGTGGCCCATTCTCCTGGTGCTGGGCCTGTCCGTCGTCCTGGAGGTCGACCTCATCCTGTCGCTGGCCGTCACCATCGCCCTGTTGGTGCTCGTCGAGCGGCTGGGGCCGCGCCGCCTGTGGGAGACGGCGCGCAGGACGCCCCTGGGCATCGCGCCCATCATCGTCGGGGCCATGGTCTTTCGCGGCGTGCTGGAGAGCAGCGGCGCGGTGGAAGCGGTCTCGGTGTCGCTGGCCGAGCTGGGCATTCCCCTGGCCGTCCTCGTCTTTGCCGTGCCCTTTGTGCCGGGGTTCCTCACGGGCCTGGCAGTGGCGGCCTTTGCCATCGGCTTTCCCATCGTCCTTCCGCTGGTGGGTCCCGACGTGGTGGGCAATGGCTACGGCCTCCTGGCGTACACCGGGGGGCTGGTGGGGCTAATGCTCACGCCCGTGCATCTCTGCCTGTCGCTGACCCGTGTCTATTTCAAGGCCGAGTGGGGAGGCATCTACAGGCGCATGCTGCCCGCCGCCGGGCTCCTGGTCCTGGCCGGCATCTTTATGCTGGTGATACGCCAGTAGCCAGTAGGCAGTGGGTCACTTGTCACGCATGGTGCCATTCTGGTACCGGGCGTCTGGACCACGAAACGCACGAAAGGGCGCTGCTGTCGTGGTCCAAACGACTGCCGACGAGCGCGCCAGAGCAAATGCCCACGCCTGTGTCAAACGACCCACCAACAGCCTGTCGAGAGCCCGTTCGTAGTACGCGCTTCAGCGCGGCTCCATGGCGATGAATCGCCCACTACGAACCTGCCCGTTCGTAGTACGCGCTTCAGCGCGGCTCCATGGCGATGAATCGCCCACTACGAACTGCCCGTTCGTAGCACGCGCTTCAGCGGCTCTATGGCGATGAATCGCCCACTACGAACTGCCCGTTCGTAGTACGCGCTTCAGCGCGGCTCTGTGGCGATGAATCGCCGCGCGCCGACTACGAACTGCCCGTTCGTAGTACGCGCTTCAGCGCGGCTCTATGGCGATGAATCGCCGACTACGAACCTGCCCGTTCGTAGTACGCGCTTCAGCGCGGCTCTGTGGCGATGAATCGCCGACTACGAACCTGCCCGTCTAGCTACCTATCACTTTGTACTTTACAAAACAGAAGGTTGCCCGCAGCATCTGGTACAATAAGGTTAGCGACCAAAACTGTACCAAGGAGATGCTATGCGGAACAACCTTCG
>MTKX01000584.1_pt1 | contig 76932 bp, 62 predicted proteins | sample 1042771 | NCBI WGS metagenome assembly MTKX01 (sample SAMN06212183, study PRJNA360534) | anaerobic digester metagenome | biome: Wastewater treatment plant; material: sludge; isolation source: anaerobic digester fed with sludge from wastewater treatment plant | place: Denmark: WWTP Randers ...
GTCGGAGGCGCATGTAGTCGGAACGTTCACTCTAGGGCTGGTGCAATGTTAGGGGGCAGGTCACGCCTGTCATTAACAGTCTCATCGACACGTGGCGCACAGCCTCTGGAGGGATTGGAGCTCGGAAGATATCGAGTTGTGTCTGAGATAGCTTATAAATTCGCTTATGTTTGGGTTTAATCCTCTGATAATCATCCACCCCACCTGTCATATTAAGATCTGAACATCCCCCGAACCTCCGTGCAACTCGAGTGCCGGGGGCCTTCTGCCGATTCCGCAAAATTCACGGGTTCCATCACCCCCGCTCCTCGAATAAACGCGGGTAAAAAGCAGGACGTATTCTCGTCGAGGTGCAAGATGATCGGTAGACGGTCCCTCCTCAGAGCGTGCGCCGTTCTGATTCTTCTCGGAGCCCGGGGGACCGCAGCCGGAGCGCAGGCCCTCTGCCCACCATCCAAAGAGACTGAAAAGAGCGCCCGGGTCCAAAAGCGCCGCGACTTCGACAAGAGCGACCTCGAACGCGATGCTAGATTCCCTATGGACGCCGTGCTGGATTCGTTAGGTGTGAACCCGGGGATGACGATCGCAGAAGTCGGAGCGGGCTGGGGTTATCTCACTTTCAAGCTCGCCCGCCGCGTAGCCCCGGACGGCATCGTCCTGGCGGAGGACATCGAACAGCGCTGGCTCGACACCCTGAAGTCCAGGGCCGACGAGCGCGGGCTGACGAACATACAGATGATCCTGGGGAAGGAAACGGATCCTCTTTTCCCTTCCGCAACATTGGATTTCATCTTTATCCACGCCGTCCTGCAGTGGATCGTGGACCGCCCGGCCTTCCTCCGGACCGCCGGCGACGGCCTCAAGCCGGACGGCCTCTTCGTCATCATCGAACCCGAAGCCGAGGGCGAAAATCCGGCGGCACATGCCGTGGCCTCGGGTGGATACCCAACCCGCCGGGGATACCTAGAACTATTCCGGAAGGCGGGATTCGAAGTCGTTTCGGCCGAACGGAGGCCAAACTGGATTTGGCCCGTCTTCGTGCTGAAAAAGAAATCCGCGGCCTGAGCGCCGCTCTTTTCGCACGGCCGCGACGCGAAAGCCGATGTGGTCGGACCGCCGTTCCGGCTCATACCTGAGCCGGAACGCGGAACGGCAGTACATGCCATCGTCGTTCCAGGCGCCGCCGCGGCGAACCCGGGAATAGGTGCCGTCCCGGTTCATCGTGCCCTTCGAAGACGACATGTCGGGGTCTTCACCGCCCGGCAGCCGGGAGTGATACCAATCCCGGACCCACTCGAAGGCGTTGCCGTGCATATCGTGAAGGCCCCAGGCGTTGGGCGCGTAGCGACCGACCGGGACAGCCCGGTTCAGGGCCGGCCCCTCCTCGGCCCCGTTGTAGGGTTTCCCGGAGAAGTTCGCCTGGTTGCTGCTGAGCCGATCGCCGAAGGCCGTGGCCGTCGTCGTCCCCGCCCGGCAGGCATACTCCCATTGCGCCTCGGTGGGCAAGCGGAATTCCCACTCGCCCGGCAATTCGCCGGAGGCCCGGGCCTGCGCGGTCAAAAGGCGGCAGAACTCCACCGCCTCCGCGTAATTGACCGATTGGACCGGGAAACCGTCGCTCTCACTGCTCGTCGCCCCGCCCGGCAAGGCCCCGACGATCCGTCTCCATTGACCCTCCGTCACTTCGTACTGCCCCATCCAGAAGCCCTGGGTCAGCGTCACGTCGACCTGTTCCTCGTCGGGCCGCCGGCCCGGTTCGGAGGGCGGGCTGCCCATCCGAAAGCGACCCGGCGGACACCATCGCAACGGGATGCCGCCGATCGTGCGCATTTCACCCGCTGCCGACCCGGCGAACGAGCCCGCCACTGCTTGCGGACGGGAGTCCATCATGGCCGGGGTCCTCGTCTGCGCGTCGCCCGAATACGCCGACAGACCGGCCATCAGCAAAAGCCCTGGTAGGATGACGGCTTCGCGCATCGGAGGCTATCCTTTCTCCCAACGGGATCTTCACAATAGTTTGTAACTTCTCAAGGTCTATTTACTATTATAATCGAAGCCGACCGCCGATGACCGACCGCCGCGAGCTCTATGCGAAGTACGCCGCCGACGTTTACCGCTTCGCCCTGTTCCTCTGCGGCGACGCCACGGAGGCGGAGGAGATCGCCGCCGAGACTTTCGCCCGGGCCCTGACGGGGAAGGCGCCGCTCGTGTCCGCGACGGTCAAAGGCTATCTGCTCACGATCGCCCGGAACCTCCACCTCGAGTCCGTGCGGCGCAGGAAGCGGCTCACGGCTCTCCCGGCCGACATCAGGGACCCGGAGCCTCGTCCGGAGCACCTCGTCAGCCAGAGGAACGAGCTCGAGGCCGTCCAGCGGTATCTGCAGACGTTCCCCGAAGTGGACCGGGCCGCGCTGCTCCTTCGGGCGGACGGCGTGGCGTACGGCGAGATCGCGGCCGCGCTCGGCATCTCTCTGGCGTCGGCCAAGGTGAAGGTCCACAGGCTGCGGGCGAAGCTCGCGGAATGGCGGGCCGGCCGCGAGGCGACCGATCACTCGGAATAACGGAGGAAAGGCATGGGACCCGTTCCACGGAATGTCATTCTTGACCTACTGCCTGCGTACTTGGCGGGCGAGGCTAGCGCAGAAACGCGAGCGCTCGTCGAGGAGTACGCCCAGAACGATCCTCAGATCGCCCGGATGATCCGCGCGGGAGCCCTGGAGCCCGCGATCCCGAGCCCGGCGCCGCCGGCGGACCTGGAGATGAAGGCCTTGAAGCGCATCCGGCGCAGCGTCCGCCGCCAGATCGTCCTCGTCGGGCTCGGGACCGCGCTCTTGCTCATGGTCCCGCTGGCGGCCCAGTTCCCCTGGAGCCTGGGCGATTTCGTCATCATGGGGACGCTCCTCTTCGGCACGGGCGTCGCCTACATCCTGATATCACGACGGTCGGGGAGCCTTTTTTACAAAGCGGCCGTCGGGCTCGGGGCGGGGACGGCCTTCCTCCTCGTCTGGGTCAACGGGGCGGTCGGGATCATCGGGTCCGAGGACAATCCCGCCAATCTGCTCTACGCCGGCGTGCTTCTCGTCGGGCTCGTCGGCACCGTACTGGCGCGCTTCCGGTCGAAGCCCATGTCCTATGTGCTTTACGCGGCGGCCGTCGCCCAGATGCTCGTGCCCGTCGCCGCGCTCATCTTCTGGCGCTCGACCCTGAATGAGCCCCCGAGCCTCGTGGGCGTCTTCATCCTGAACGCGTTCTTCGCCGGCCTGTTCGCCCTGTCCGGGGCGCTCTTCCGGCGGGCGGGCGATACGGCGCGAAGACCTCTGGACTGAGGCGTTCTAGGCGCTTCGGATGGCCTTGGCGATTTTTTTGGCCAGGGCCATGACGGTCAGGATGGGTGGCTTGCCCAAGGACTCCGGCAACACGGTGGCGTCGGCGACGTAGAGGTTTTCCGGGAGCCGTGGCGAGCGGAGCGTCCCGGCCTCAGCGCTCGTCAATGGCAGCATGCCTCCCGGATGGCCCGCGTTGAGGGTGCCGAAGAACATCTCTCTCTTGCCGACGCCCATCCGGCCGAGGATATCGGCGCACAGGGCGACAGCCTCCCCCAGCGCGTCCGTGTCCCGGGGCTGAAGGTCCTTCTCGACCCTCCCGCCCCGGACCGTCCCCTCCCCCGCGTCGGCCAGCTTGATCATCAGGCTCAGGATGTTCCCGGGCCCGGGCGGCCAATCCCGGTTGAAGAAATAGCTGAGGTAGTCGAAATAGGGCGACAGGATGTAGGGACCGCGCTCGGCGGCAAAAGGCATCGGGATATCCCTGTCCAGCCCGGCCTTCGGCCAGGGAGCGGCGACGCACAGGACGGGATCGACGAACAGCCCGGGCTCGCAGGCGATGCCGGAGCGCTGGAGGATGTCCGGGCTGCCCAGCCCGCCCGCGGCCAGGACGACGAGGTCCGCCTTGAAGACCTCGCGCCGGCCCCGGCCGCCGGCCACGACGCCCGCGGCCCGGCCGTTCCCGAAGAGCACTTCACGCACGGGCCGCCCGGTGACGACGCGGGCGCCGCGGGCGACGGCGGCGCTCAGGAACTCGCGGCTGTCCCACTTGGCCCCGGACGGGCAGCCCAGGACGCACCGGCCGCAGTTGCCGCACGACTCGCGCCGCCGCATCTTCGGCAGGGGCTGAGGCTCGAGGCCCATGTCCCCGAAGACCTCGTAGAGCCGGCGGGTCGTGGCGTTCCAGCGCTCCCGGTGGGCCGTCGAGACGGGGACTTCGCGGGCCAGCTCGGCGAACTCCTCGTCGAGGTCGATGCCCAGCCGCTTCAGTCCCGCGTCCAGGCGCAGAGCGTTGCCCGTCGCCAACGTCGTCGTCCCGCCCGTCCCCAGGCCGCGCACAAGGACCATGCCCCGCCGTGTCTTGCCGACTTTCATGGCCGGGAAGAGGAGGCGGATGAGGCGCTCGTCGAAGAGCAGACCTATCCGCTTGAGCCTCTCGGGAACGGCCAGGCCGGTCCGGAACGGGCGGAACTCGCGGCCGGCCTCGAGCACGAGGACGTCGAAGGGACCTTGGAGCTCCTTGGCCATGGTGGCCCCGCCGGCCCCGCTGCCGACGACGATGGCGGTCCGCATCACCGGGCCCCGGGGAACGTGAACCGGGCCCGGCAGCGGCCGGCGCCTTCGGTCAGCCGCTCGGTGAACGCGAGATCCCCGCCCCCGGCCAGGCCCGACAGGAGGCCCGCGTCGAGGCGAGACATCAGCCGGCAGACCTCGGCCGGGTAGAGACCCTCGAAGGAACACCGCCGGACGACGATGTCCCCCTCGGCATCCCCCTCGAGGTCGATGTCGAGCCCCCCGTAGAGGACCCGGGCCGCCGCCATGACCTCCCGGCGCGTCGCGACGCGGAGCGTCGTCCGGACCTCGCGGCCGAGTCGCTCGCCGCCTTCGAACAAAAGCCGGCCGGCCGCCTCCGAGTCCTCGGGACGGCTCAAGGCCCGTTCGGCCCAGGATCTCGAGCGCTCGGCGTAAAGACGGCGCAGGTCCGCCAGGGACAGGCCCGCGGCCGCGGGCGGGGTGGCGCCGAAAGCCGCGGCCGTGAGATCCAGGAGCTCGGCGAGCTTCCGTTTCCGCAGGCCCGCGGGCAGGTACAGACGGGCCGCGAGCAGGCGCACGTTCACGGGGCGGCCCTCACTTCCCGGCTTTCTTGCGGAGATAGGCCGCCCAGACGGCCAAGCCGAGGGCGCCGTCGACAAGTCCGTTCACGAGCAGGATCGACCAACGCGCCGAGAGCGCGAAGACGGCCAACGACAGGACCGAGCTGGCCAGCTTGGCCTGGACGAGGAGCCGCGCGGAGGCTCGGTCACCGGGCGACCGGTACAGGCGCCAGGCCAGGACGGTCACGACGGTCATATAGGCCGCGGCCAGGACGACGAAGAACGAGCCCTCGGCGGGCCCCTGTACCATACCCCAGCGCGCCGAAAGCGCGTTGAAGAAGGCCAGCGTCCCTCCGGGCAGGAACAGGAAGATCGCCCCCACGGCCGCGAAGGTCACAACCAGAGCCAGGGCGAAGGCCTTGCGCCAAGCCGTCGAACGATCGCTCATGCGCGACTCCCTCCCCTCGCTCAGGCGCCGAAGATCTGGTGGAATTCCGACGGCGGCCCGAAGGTCACGTCGCGGAGGAGCTCCAGCGACGCCTCGCGCGACACCGGGGCGTCCCCCCGCGAACGGGCCTGGAACTCCCGGTAGTAACGGTTGACGAAGCAGTCGGGCCCCGGCCGGAACCGGGCCGCCATGTCGCCGACGATCTCCTCAACCGGACGGTCGCGGACGTTGCCGAAGGTCATGGGCGTGAACACGCACGGGCTGACCTCGCCGAAGGCGTCCACGTAGATCATCTTGCGCCCGGCGTTGCAGCCGAAGTGCTCGCGGCCCTCGAAGTGGCCCAGGTAGTTGACCGTCAGGCCCGGGCGGGCGTTCCAGCGGTCCTGGAGCCGGACGAGCCCGAGGCGGTCCTCCTCGCCGATGACGAGATCGTCGTTCCAGAAGGCCTGCACGGACGGCTTGACCTCGCTCAGCCAGGCCTCGTGGACGCCCAGGCCCTCGAGAAAGGCCAGGAACTCCTCGGTCTGGCCGCGCCGGACCATGTCCCGCGACAGGACCGTGGACACGCCCACGTCGAGCCCGTCGACGTTCCGGAAGATGTCGATGGCCCGCAGGGCCGTGGCGAACGCGCCTTCGACCCCCCGGTTGGCGTCGTGGACCTCGGGCGTCCAATGGTCCAGGCTGACGGAGACCGAGAACAGGCCGGCCCTCTTCAGGTCGCGGGCCAGCTCCGGTGTCAGCGTGCTGCCCGTCGTAAAGAGCTTGACCGCGCAGCCGTCCGAAGCCGCCTCCGTGAGCCGGACGATGTCCTTGTTCAGGAGCGGCTCCCCGCCTGTCCAACCCAGCCAGCATATGCCCAGGCGCTTGAGGTCCCGGACGACCGAGGCGATCTCGGGCGTATCCAGGGTCCGGCCCCGGCGGTCGCGGTTGTAGCAATAGACGCAGCGCTGCGGACAGGCGTTGGTCAGCCCGACCTGGGCGTGCGAGGGGGTCTCGCGCCGCTCGACGAGCTGTTCCCTGACGAACCGGCCGTAGGCCTCCCCGTCGAGAGGCGGAAGATGGGAGTGGAGGATGATCTGGTCTCCGACCCGGCGGGTCTTGAACTTGCGCATGTACCGCAGGAAGAACAGGGAGACGGAAGGCCGGACCCTGAGCATCTCGGGATGCCGCGCCAACACTTGGAGCGCCGGCCAACGGACCGTGGCTGCGGCGTGGACTTTTTCCGGCATGCTGAGGTCCTCCCTCGCGGCTGTCTTTCGGGAGATTGTAGAACTTCCGCGGCCCGGGGACAAGGGCCCTCGGGAACCTGCCCCTTGGAGGACGACCGGGACGCCCTCTCCGGGGCGCTGTTCCGGCGGGCCGGCGAGGGTTTTCCGCTCTTCTATTTCGGGCGCGATGTATAATAGATCTCCATCCCGTTTTCCCCTGGTGACCTTTCCCCGGACGGAGAACCCAAAGCCCGAAGGAGACCTGTGCGCAGACACGATATCCGCAACGTCGGCATCATCGCCCACGTCGATCACGGCAAGACGACGCTGGTCGACGCGATGATGCGCCAGTGCAAGCTCTTCCGCAATATCGACCAGATGGGCGATTGCATCCTCGATTCGGGCGATCTCGAGCGCGAGCGGGGCATCACTATCGTGGCCAAGAACATGTCGCTCGTCTGGCAGGGTGTCAAGATCAACATCGTCGATACGCCGGGCCACTCGGACTTCGGCGGCGAAGTGGAACGCGTCCTCCGGATGGTCGACGGCGTCCTGCTGCTCATCGACGCGGCGGAAGGCCCGCTGCCGCAGACCCGTTTCGTGCTCAAGAAGGCCCTGGAGCTCGGCCTCCGGCCCATCGTCGTCATCAACAAGATCGATCGCCCGGACGCCCGGATCAAAGAGGTCCTCGACGAGACCGTCGACCTGTTCATCGAGCTCGAGGCCGACGACGAGCAATGGAATTTCCCGGTCATCTACGCGTCGGGCCGGAACGGCACGTCGACGGCGGACCCGGCCGATCCGGCCAGGGACCTGACCCCGCTCTTCCGGGCCATCCTCGATCACGTGCCGGCCCCGGAATTCAATCCCGAGAGTCCCCTCTCGGGACTGATCACGAACATCAGCTACGACGACTATATCGGGCGCATCGGCATCGGCCGCCTGCTGGGGGGCCGGGTCCGGACCGGGGACCCGATCGCGGTCCTTTCCGGGGACGACCGGCAGGTCCTCGGCCAGGTCCAAAAGCTGTTCGTCTTCGAGGGTCTGGAGCGGACCGAGGTGCCCGTCGTCGAGGCGGGCGAGCTCTTCGCCTTCGCCGGCATCCCGTCCGTGACCATCGGCGATTCCCTGGCCGACCCCGAGAAGCCCGTCCGCCTCAACATCCTGACCATCGAGCCGCCGACCGTCTCCATGATCTTCCTGGTCAACAACAGCCCGTTCGGGGGCCGCGAAGGCCGGCATGTCACCTCCCGCAAGCTGCGCGAGCGCGTCGAAAAGGAGCTCAGGACGAACGTCTCCATCTCCGTCGATTGGGGCGATTCCCCCGACCGGTTCACGGTCGCCGGCCGCGGCGAGCTGCAGCTGGCCGTGCTCATCGAGCAGATGCGCCGGGAAGGCTACGAGTTCCAGGTCTCGATGCCCCAGGTCATCACCAAGACCGACGGGGACCGGGTCCTCGAACCCTACGAGACGCTGGTCGCGGACATGCCGAAGGAGTGCACGGGCACGGTCATCCGCATGCTGGGCGAGAAGAGGGGCGTGCTGGAGAGGATCGTCGACCTCAAAGGGAGCTATGCCCGCCTGACCTTCACCGTTCCCATGCGGGGGCTCTTCGGCTTCCGGATGGAGTTCCTGAGCCAGACCAGGGGCAACGGCATCATGGCCCACACCTTCCTCGGCTACAGGGACTGGGCCGGCAAGATTGTCGGACGCAGGAACGGCGTCCTGGTCTCCGACCGCGCCGGGACCGTCGCCACATACGCCGTGGCCAACATCCAGGACCGCGGCCGGCTGTTCGTATCCGCCGGGGACACGGTCTACACCGGACAGATCGTCGGCGAGACCATGCACGCTCAAGACCTGGCGGTCAATCCCACCAAGCAGAAGCACCTCACCAACATGAGGTCCTCCACGTCGGACATCGCCGCCAAGATCGACGCCCCCGCCATCCTCGCGCTGGACCAGATGATGGACTACATCAACGACGACGAGTTGCTGGAGGTCACGCCCAAGTCCCTCCGCATGCGCAAGAAGGTCCTGGACTCCAAGGAAAGGAAGCGCGCCGCCCTGGGCCGCACCGCGCGCGTCTTCATTGACCGGTCCGGGGACATCTACTGACCGTTGCCGCCGGTCCCGATCGCGCGGACTCCTTGACTCGGCCCGTGTGGAGAGCGAAAATGGGCTCACTCCCCCCTCGGAGGCCCGCCCATGAAAAAGGTCACCGCGTTCGTCGGATCCGGCCACAAGCGGCTCACGCACAACGCCGTCAGCCAGTTCCTGGACAACCTCGCGTCGTACGGGGACGTCGAGACCGAGCTCGTCACCCTCAACGATTTCCAGATCGGCGTCTGCCGGGGCTGCCGGCTCTGCTTCGACAGGGGCGAGGAGGCCTGCCCCATGAAGGACGACCGGGACATCCTCATCGCCAAGATCATGGCCTCCGACGGCGTCGTCCTGGCCTCGCCGAACTACTCGTTCCAGGTCTCCGGCGCGATGAAGGTCTTCCTCGACCGGCTCGGGTTCGCCTTCCACCGCCCCAGGTTCTTCGGCAAGACCTGCACGAGCCTCGTCACCCAGGGCTTCTTCGGCGGCAAGAAGATCGTCAAATACCTGGACTTCGCCGGCGGCGCCCTGGGATTCAACACCGTACCGGGCAGCTGTTTCACGGCCCTGGACCCGCCGACGGCCAAGGAAACGGAAAAAAGGGACCGGGCGCTGACGGCCCATGCCCGGCGCTTCCATGACCGGATGGCCGCGGATCCCTTTCCCACCCCCTCCTTGCTGATGCTCTGGGGCTTCCGCATGGGCCGGACCAACGTCCGGCTCGAGCTGACCGAAGCCGACAGCGACTACCGGTATTACACGGACAGGGGCTGGTTCGATTCCGATTACTTCTACCCCGTCCGCCTGAACCCGCTGAAGAAGGCCGCCGGCCGGTATTTCGACGCGGCCCAAGCCCGGAAGACGATCAAGAGGAAATCGGGAAGATGACGACCTTGCCCCGGGCGTGCCCTTCGCCGAAATAGCGAACGGCCTCCACGGCCTGCTCGAACGGATAGCGCCGGTCGATGACCGGGACGATCTTGCGCGTCTCCAGGAGCCCCTTGATCGTCGCGAGGTCCTCTGGGCTCGACTGGGCGACGGCCATGCCGAGCTTTTTCCTCCCGCCGATCGAGAGGAGGGGCCCCAGGACCGTCCCCTGGAGGATCTGGCCGAGCGTGCCTCCGACCATGATGTAGACGCCGCCCGCGGCCAGCGCGCGCTTATAGGCCAGGATCGGATGATAGCCGTTGGCGGCGAAGATGAGGTCGTATCGCTCCCCTGCCCGCGTGAAGTCCTCACGGGTGTAGTCGATGACCCGGTCCGCCCCGAGCGAGCGGGCCAGGTCCATCTTGTCCGGGCTGCAGACCGCCGTGACCTCGGCCCCGAACATCTTGGCGAACTGGACGGCGAACGTCCCCACGCCCCCGGAGGCCCCGTTGACGAGGACCTTCTGTCCGGCCCGGATCTTCCCTTTGTCTCGCAGGCCCTGAAGGGCCGTGAGGGCGGCCATGGGAGCGGCCGCCGCTTCCTCGAACGAGAGGCCGGCCGGCATCGGAACGAGGGACCTTTCCCGGGTCAGGGCGAACTCGGCCAGCCCGCCGCCTCCGCTCCCGGCGATGTCCCCGAACACGGCATCGCCCGGTTTCAATCCGGCGACGTTCGGTCCCACTTCCTCGACCCGGCCGGCGATATCGCAGCCGGGGATGTGGGTCTTGGGCTTGAACAGCCCCCCGCCCATCAGCCTCACCAGGAACAGGTCGGCCGACAGCATGTGCCAGTCATAGGCGTTCAGGGATGTCGCGTGGACCCGGACCAGGACTTCGCCGGCCTTGGGAACAGGCTTGTCGACGTCCTCGAACTTAAGGACTTCGGGCCCGCCGTAATTCGAGTAGACGATAGCTTTCATGGCTGTCCTCCTCTCCTCTTCAGTCGGGCTGGTCCGGCCCCGGCGCACCGCGCGCGTTTCAAAGGGGCTTGACGAGCTCCAGGTAGAACCACTGCTGGGCGGCCTTCTTGGCCGCGACCGTGAAGCCCGCCTTGGCCGCCAGGGCCTCGAAATGGGCCGGCCCCTGTCCGCCGGGGACGAGGTAGGTGCTGTAACCGGCCTCGATGGTCTTCCCCGGCAAAGCGACCGTCACCGGGTAATTGGCGAAGCGCTTCTTGGGGTCCTTGAGGTCGGGAAAGACGACGTCCCAGATGAGCAGGCGCCCGCCGGGCTCGGTGACGCGGTAGAGCTCGCGGATGACCTTGTCATGGTCGGCCGGGGCCATGAACATGAAGGTGAAGAACACGGTCACCGTGGGGAAGGTGTCGTCGAGGAACAGGAGCGAGCGGGCGTCCATGATGATCTTGAGGAGCGGCCCGGTCGGCGCCTCGACCAGCTCTTTCGGGCTGATGTCGATGGCGACGACCTGCCGGCCCTTGAGCTGGCCGATGATCCCCCAGCCGCCGCCGCCGATGTCGAGGATGAGGCCCTTGGCCGGGAAATCCGCCAAGGGGACGTTCTGGACCGGCGCCCGCCAGACCTGCTCGACGGGCGGCGCCGGCGTGTGCTGAGCGGCCGCACCGGGCGCGAGCATCGCAGTTGCCAGGATCATCGACAGGACCGCGAAGGTCTTCTTGTGTTCGCCCATGTGAACGCTCCTACTCGATCTTCAGGACTAATATATCACGGCCGATGTCTTTGTGGACAACCGCCGCAAGATATATCGGCTCGCACAAGATATGGGGCTCCCCCACGCATCCGGCCCATGATATAGAGCCGAAAGTGACCTTGCAAAAGATTGATTACAAATGACTTGACAAAATACGGCTTTGCGTGGCATATAAAGGGCACAAAGGATAAGGACGATAAGGGCTTTGTGAAAGAGATGGGCCTTTAGTGTGAATCTGGTCCTCATCGCCGCCGTCCTCTCCCTCATCCCCTTCATCTACCTCCTCCGCATCCTGACCGACGCAAGACAGCTCAGGAACAGGTTCCGCCCCCGGGCCCTCGCCTACTCGGAGAGCGCCGTGGCTCATGACAGCCGCTTCTCCGAGGCCCCCTATCACGGCGGGAACTGGAACGAACGGGCCGCGCGGACGTCCGTCGATACGCCGGCTCCGAGTGACGCCGTCCAGGAGACCCGCAGCCCGTTCCAGCCGTCCTGAGATCCCAAGCGCTCCGTTTTTCGTCATCGGGCCCGTCCGCCCGACAAAACTCCCTCATGAGAGCCTTCCGCCCGGGTCCGTTCCTTGATTTGCCGCCGGGCAGGTGGTATTTTGGAAACCAAGCCCTCGCTCTCGAACCATGAAAAGCAAAGTCTTGGCCGCGGCCGTCCTCGCCTGTCTGGCCCCCGCTTTCTGCCTTGTCCCGCCGCTCGCGGCCCAGGACCAGGTCAAGGACCAGGCCGCCCACGAATACGTCGTCCGGGCCATCACCCTGGCCGTCACGGTCCAGGACTCCAAAGGCCGCTTCGTCAACAACCTGACGGAGAAGGACTTCACGATCTACGAGAACAACAAGAAGAAGGGCATCACCTACTTCCTCCACGACTTCGGGGCCCCGCTCAGCCTGACGGTCCTGCTCGACGTCAGCGGCAGCATGGCCCTGGAGAAGAAGCTCACGGAGTGCAAAGCCGCCCTCCGCCACCTGGCGACCAAGCTCCTCCGGCCGCGCGACGAGATCGCCCTGCTCATCTTCGCCGACGGCCAAGTCGAGGTTGCCGCCAAGCACTCCATCGACAAGGAGGAGTTCCTCCGAGTCCTCGACAAGACCGAGGCCTACGGCCAGACCGCCCTCAACGACGCCGTGGCCGTCTCCCCCGAGTTCGCGACCAGGGCCCGGAACGAGAAGCGGGCCCTCCTGCTCCTGACGGACGGCATCGACAACGACAGCGCGTCCACCCCCGAGCAGGCCCTCGAGATCGCCAAGCGGGTCGACGTCCCCATCTACACCATCGGCTACAAGATCCCCCGGAGCGAGCAGATGCTCAAGGCCCACAAGAGGGCCGCCGGGCTGACCTCGACCGGCATCGTCGCCACCCTGGACAGGTTCGCCGCGGCTACGGGCGGCAAGGCCTGGTTCCTCGACGAGCCGACGGACCTGGCCGCGGTCGTCCAGGAGATCAAGAACGAGCAGAGCCACCAGTACATCATCGGCTACACGTCCTACCAGGACACCTCGGAGCTCTACCGCTGGATCCGGGTGACCACCCCCAACTACAAGCACAAGATCCGGACCCGGCAGGGTTACTGACCCCCGGTTTCCCCCTGGCCCGTCCCCCGTAGGGGGTATTTTGGCCTGCCCGGCTTTATTTTTCGCGAAAAAGGGCCTAACATAGGTCCAGACGGGGTTTGGGAGCGGCGGCGGGTCACCGCCGCCCGCCAAGAATCACCGACAGGAGGTTTTCATGAAGAACAGGCATTTCGTCATCCTGGCCGGGCTCGTCCTGCTGGCCGCCGTGGTCACCGGTCCGGCCTGCGCCACCAAGAAGTTCGTCCGGACCGAGTCGGCGACCCTCGACCAGAAGATCGCCGAGGTCTCGAGCGACGTCGAAGCCAGCCAGAAGCGGATCAAGGAGCACGACGACCAGCTGGCCACGATCGGCTCCCTCATCACCCAGCACGACGGGCAGTTCAAGGCCGTCGACGGCAAGATCGAGGAGGTCAAGACCCTCATCAAGGGCAACCTCGTCCTGACCGCCACGGTCAAGAACAGCGACGCCAAGTTCGGCTTCGACAGCGCCGCCCTCAGCCCCGAGGCCAAGGGCGTCCTCGACGCTTTCGTACAGAAGCTCGTCGCCGAGAACAAGGGCGTCTACATCGAGATCCAGGGGCACACCGACAGCACCGGCTCGGACGACATCAATCTCTCTCTCGGCCAGAAGCGGGCCGACGCCGTGCGCATGTACCTCTACAAGCAGCACCGCATCCCGCTCCACCGCATGTCCGCCGTCAGCATGGGCTCCTCCATGCCCATCGCCGACAACGGGACGCGCGACGGCCGCAGCACCAACCGCCGGGTCGAGATCCTGGTCTACGAATAAGCTGATATAGAGACGATAACGGCCGGGGACACGGGCCGACGGCGCGTGTCCCCGGTCTTCTCCCCGGCCCCGGCCGTCCCCGCTATCTGATCGTCGCCGCCGCGGCCTCGCCCTCGCGGCCGGACCCGTTCACCCCGACCACCTCATAGGCGTAGGTCCCCGTCCGCGCCAGGCCGCGGTCGAGGAACCGGTAGGTCGTGTTCGTCGACGCCTTGGCGACTTCGCCGACGAGCGCCCGCCCTCCCCCGCTCGTCCGGTAGATCCGGTAGGTCGCGACCGTCGTGTTGCGGGCGTTGTCGGCCCAGGTCAGGACGGCGACGTATTCCCGGAGCAACAGGCTGCGGTTGACGGACCTCGCGGCCCGGAAGTTGGCCGGCGCGAAGAGGTTCTCGACGACGACGCCGGCATCGTCGAAGGCCGCCGTGCCGATGGTGTCGACGGCGACGGCCTGCAAGATGTGGCCGCCGTTCGTGAAGACGGTCGTGTCGAGGGTGAAGCTGTAGGGGGCGGTCGCCTCCGTGGCCAGGAGGGCGCCGTCGCCGTAGAGCTCGACCCGGACGACGCCCTTGTCGTCGCTCGCCGTGACCGTCACCGGGACCGAGCCGTACACGGTCTGGCCCTCGACGGGGCTGTCGAGGGTGACGACCGGCGCCGCGTCCTCGAAGACGATGGTCAGGCCCATGGGCGTCGTCGTGCCCCAGACCGAGGTCATCAGCATGGCCGTCGGCGCTCCGCCGTAGCGCGAGGTGTCCGGCGTCGTCAGCGGGCCGAAGGACGACCCGGTTTTGTAGTAATCGCCCGCGTCGGCGTTGGCCGACCAGGTCTCGATCTCCTCCAGCCCGTCGGCCTCCATGAGGCGCAGGAGCTTGTGGTCGGTGTAGGAGTTGTCGTAGAGGAAGTCGGTCTCCCAGCTGTTGAGCCGGGCGTCGACGTGCCAGACGACGAGGCCGTCCGAGCCCGTGAACAGCCCCGTGTCGTTGCCCGACCGGTAGCGGTTCTGGACCATGAAGTACTCCTCGAAGATCCCCCCGGCGGCGCCCGGCATGAACAAGGCGGCGTCGGGATAGAGCCCCGAGGCCCGCAGGGACAGGTTCCGCGGCCCGCCCGTGACGACCGTCGGCGCGATCCAGTCCAGCATGAACTTCGAGAAGCAGTTGTGGTCGCCCGTGCCGTCCATGATGTCGAGGCTCCCGACGCCGCCGTCCGGCCCGACCGTGTCGTCGTAGTCGTAGTAGTCGGGCACGCCCAGGGCGTGGCCCGTCTCGTGGATGATCGTGCTCGGGGTGAAGGTGCCGCTCGGGTAGTTGTAGAGCTCCCACTGCCAGGAGTAGCTCGTCAGGCGCTTGCCGTCGAGGCGGTACGTCGAGTCGCCGAACCAGGTATAGTAGCCCCACCAGAACTCGGCCCATTCGCCGTGGGGGCCGGCCCAGAAGACGCAGAAGTAGTCGACGGCCCCGTCGCCGTCGTTGTCGTACTGGGCGAAGTCGTGGCCCTGGGCCTCGTAATAGTTGAGGGCTTCCTTGATGAGGTTCTGGCGGCCCGCGTCGGTCTCCGCGACCTGGCTCCGGGCGTAGGGGGTCTGGTACCAGCCGAGGACGTTGCCCGTGATGGTCAGCTGGTCGTAGGACGAGCGCAGGTAGAAGTCCCGCAGGCTGTCGAAGGGCGGCCCGCCGACGCCGTCGCCGAAGAGGCGGTTGGAGAAATACTCGGGCGTGGTCGTCCCCGGATAATCGCTGAAGGAGATGAGCAGGGCCAGGACGCGGACGGTGCCGCTCGTCGGCATGCCTTCCCAGGCCCGCGGCGGGGCCAGGAGGCTGGCCGCCTGGGTCGGGCTGAGGGGGCCGCGGTCGACGGCCAGGCGGCTCATCTTGTACGCGAGCCGGTCCTGGACGCGCTGGGGGATCTTGTGGTTGCCGTAGGAGCGGGCCCTGGCCGCCCGGGCGGCCAGCGTGCCCTCGGCCCGGTAGCGGGCCAATTGCTCTTGGGTCGGGGGTTCGAGGGCCGGCGCCGCCAGGGCGCCGAAGATGAACGCCCCGAGGGCGGCGGCCGTGACGAAGAGCGCGCGTCGGGTGGAAGTCATGGGTCCTCTCCCTTGCCGGGGCCAATATAGTCCCCGGGGCGGGGCGCGTCAAACGCCCCCCGAGAGATGAGTCGGTCAGCGGACCCCGAAGTTGGTGGCCGTGCGCTCCTCGTTCCGGTCGGTGGCCGGGGCCGGTTCCGGCGACAGGGCCGAGATCTCCGCCCGCAGCTCCGGCGTCATCGGGATGTCGACCGAGGCCAGCAGAGGCGCCAGCTGTTCCGTGTTCCGCGCCCCGACCAGGGGGGCGGTGACGGCCGGATGGGAGGCCACCCAGGCCACGGCCAGGGCGGCCGGGTCGTAGCCGCGCTCGCGGGCGAAAGCGGCGAAGCGCTCGGCGACCTCGTAGTTGAGGGCGTCGGCGTAGCGCGTGCCGTAGATCTTGTTGTCGACGAGGCGCCCCGACCCGGGCCGGCGCGCGACGCCGTATTTCCCGCTCAGCAGGCCGCCGCCGATCGGGCTGTAAGGGAAGACGCCCAGCCCCTCGGCTTCGGCCATGGGCAGGACCTCGGCCTCGGCCTGGCGTTTGACCAGGTTGTACATCGGCTGGAGGCAGGCGAAGGCGGCCAGGCCCTCGCGGGCGGAGATGCCGAGCCCCTTCTCGACCTGCCAGGCGGCGAAGTTGCTGGCCCCCGTGTAGACGACCTTGCCCTGGCGGACGAGGTCGTCGAAGGCCCGCAGGGTCTCCTCGAGCGGGGTGCGGTCGTCGAAGCGGTGGATGTAGTAGATGTCGATGCGGTCGGTCGCCAGCCGGCGCAGGCTGGCCTCGACCGCGTAGAGGACACGGCGGCGCGAGGCCCCCATGGCGTTGACGTCGGGCCCGGTCGGGAAATAGACCTTGCTGGTGATGAGGACCTCTTCCCGGCAGTCCTTGACGAGCCGGCCCAGGATCTCCTCGGCCCGGCCCTTGCCGTACATGTCGGCGCAGTCGAAGAGGTTGACCCCGGCGTCGCGGCAGGCTTTGAACAGGGCCGCCGACGCGGCCTCGTCGGCGTCGCCGCCGAAGGACATCGTCCCGTAGGCGACGGTCGAGACCTTGACGCCCGTGCGTCCCAGGAACTTGTAGGTCATGGCGTCCTCCTTTTCAGGTCGAGCCCGTGCCCGACGGGGTAGAGACCGGGGATGGAGACGGGCAGCCGGCCCGACACGTCGAGCCCGCCGGACAGGGCCCGGGCGGCCACGGCTTGGGCTTCGGCCGTCGCCCGGTAGAGGCAGACGTAGGCCTCGACCTCGGGGAAATGCCGCAAGAAGTAGGGGCTGCCGAAGGACACGACGGCCACGGCCGGGCCGTTCTCGAGCGCGGCCAGTCGGTGGATGAGGTCGACGTGGGCGGGCGCCAGCCCGACCGTGCCCTTGCCGTCGGCCAGCCGGGAGAAAAGGGCCACGACCGCGACCTCGGCCGTCGCGGCCCGGGCGAAGGCTTCGTCGAGGGCCTCGCGGCCGGTGTCGCCGTCGGCGTAGAAGGCGGCCGCGTCCGGGTACGTCCGACGCAGGGCGTTGACGAACGGCTGGCCGGCGTAGTAATCGCCGAGGTCGCTGCTGAGCGACATCAGGACGATCTTCGCGGGCGCCGCCGCGAGCGGCAGGACCCCTCCCTCGTTGCGGACCAGGGTGGCCGAGCTCTCGTAGGCCGCCAGGGCCTGGTCCAGGTGGGCCTTGGGAGAGACGCGGGTGGCCAGCTCGTCCAGGCGGACGAAACGGTTACGGTCGAGGCCGAGGGAGGCCTTGGCCTCGAGGATGAGGCGGACCGAGCGGTCGACGCGCGATTCGGCCAGGCGGCCGTCCCTGACGGCGGCGGCCAGATAGGCGATGACCTTCTTGGGGTCGGGCGGCAGCAGGAGCTGGTCGGCCCCGGCCTGGATGGCCATCAGCGCGGCCTCTTCCGTCGAATAGGCCCTGGTCACGCCGGCCATCTCCAGAGCATCGGTGACGGCCAAGCCGCGGAAGCCCAGCTTCTGGCGCAGGACCCCGGTCATGATGGGCGCGGAGAGCGTCGCCGGCAGGCCGGGCGTCGGGTCGAGGGCCGGGACGGCCAGGTGGGCGCTCATGATAGCCCGGACCCCGGCGTCGACGGCCTCGCGGAAGGGATAGAGCTCGACCTTCTCCAGGCGGTCGAGGTCGGCGGTGATGGTCGGCAGGAGCATGTGCGAGTCCTGCGAGGTGTCGCCGTGCCCGGGGAAGTGCTTGGCCGTGGCGATCATGCCGTTCTCCTGGACGCCGCGGATGAAGGCGTTGGCGATGCGGGCGACCAGGGCCGGGTCGGCCCCGACGGCCCGGGTGTTGATGATGGGGTTGTCGGGATCGATGTTGACGTCGACGACGGGGGCGTAGGTCATGTGGACGCCCATGGCCCGGCCCTCGAGCGCGGTGACGCGGCCCATGGCGTAGGCCAGGCGCTCCGAGCCGGCCGCGCCGAGCGACATGAGCGGCGGGAAGAGCGTCGGCCCGGTGACCCGGTTGGCCGCGCCGCGCTCGAAGTCCGAGGCCACGAGCAGGGGCACCTTGGCCATCTTCTGGAAGGCGTTGACGAGGCGGGCCGTCTCGTAGACCTCGGCCGGGGCGAACAGGATGAGGCCGCCGACGCGGGCGTCGGCGACGAGCGAGGCCAGCTCGCGCAGGGCCTCGTCGTCGGCGTTGCGGAAGGGAGCCGTGAAGCGGACGGCGATCATCTGGGCGATCTTCTCCTCGACGGTCATCCGGTCGAGCGTCCGGGCCACCCATCCGCCGTGGGGAGCGCCCAGGCGGGGGACGGCGCCGGGCGGCGGCAGATGCGCGGCGGCGCAGCCCGCGGCGACGAGGATGAGCAGGACGGCCGCCGTCGCGGCCGCCGCCCGTGAGCGGGCCCGTGAGTGGGATGGGGTCATGGTCGTTCTCTCCGTGAGGGGGATGGCCGGCCGTTCACTGGAGGATGTACCTCAGGACGAACAGGGCGGCGAAAAAGTAGATCAGCCCGTGGACCCGACGGCCTTGGCCGGCGGCGAGCTTGAGCAGGACGTAGGAGATGAAGCCGAAGGAGATGCCCTCGGTGATGCTCAGGGTCAGGGGCATGACGACGATGGCCAGGAAGGCCGGGATGGAGTCGGTGAGGTCGTCCCAGTCGATGAACTTGACGCACTTCATCATCATCGAGCCGACCAGGACGAGGGCCGGGGCGATGACCGGGCGCAGGGTCAGGCCGCCGGAGACGACCTCGCCGCTGACCATCCGGGCCAGGGGGCTGAAGAACAGGGCCAGCAGGAACAGGGCCGCGGTCATGACGTTGGCCAGGCCGGTCCGGGCGCCCTGGGCGATGCCGGTGACGCTCTCGACGTAGCTCGAGACGGTCGAGGTGCCGAGCAGGACGCCGCCGACCGTCCCGGCGGCGTCGGCCAGCATGGCCTTGTCGGCCCGGGGCAGCTTGCCGTCCTTGAGAAAGCCGCCCGTGCCGCCGACGCCGATGAGCGTGCCGATGGCGTCGAAGACGTCGAGCAGGAAGAAGACGAAGACGACGGCGACGAGGCCCGTTTCGACCGCGCCGGCGATGTCGAGCTTGAGGAAGGTCGGGGCCAGGCTGGGCACGGGGGCCAGGAGGCCGTGGTACTCGACCACGCCGAGCGGCACGCCGGCCGCGGCCGTGGCCAGGATGCCGGCCAGGATGGCGCCGGGGAAGCGGACGACCAGGAGCACGGCCGTCAGGGCCAGGCCGAAGAGAGCGAGCAGGACGGGCCGGCTGGTCAGGTCGCCGAGGGCGACCAGGGAGCCCGGGCTGGCGACGACGATGCCGCCGTACTCGAGGCCGATGAGGGCGATGAGCAGGCCGATGCCGACGGCGATGCCGTACTTGAGGGCATCGGGCACGGCGGCGACCATCTTGCCCCAGACGCCGGCCAGGGCCATGACGACGAAGACGAGGCCGGACAGGAAGTTGGCCCCCAGGGCGACCTGCCAGGTGTAGCCCATCGCGCCGCAGACGACGACGGCGAAGAAGATGTTGTGGCCCATGGCCGGGGCCTGGGCGATGGGGTAGTTGGCCAGCAGCCCCGTCAGGAGCGTGGCTAGCGCGCTGGCCAGGCAGGTGGCGACCATGACCGCGCCCTTGTCCATGCCCGTGACGCCCAGCACGGCCGGCTGGACGAAGATGATGTAGGACATGGTCATGAAGGTCGTGGCGCCGCCGAGGAGCTCGCGGCGGACGGTCGTGCCGTTGGCGGCCAGCCGGAAGGTCCGGTCGAGCCAGCTGTTCATGCCTCTCCCCTCCCCCTCGGCGGCCGGCCGCGGCGCGGGCTCAGTACCGGACGAGGGCGTGGACGGCGACGTCCGGGTGGGCCCGGTGGATGCAGTCGAGCCCGCCGAGGAACGACAGCTCGACCACGGCCCCGAACCCGACGACGTCGCCCTTGAGCATCTTGACCAGGTTGATCGCGCTGACCGAGGACGACCCGGTGGCGATGAGATCGTCGACGATGAGGACGCGCTGGCCGGGGGCGACGCCGTCCTCGTGCATCTCGAAGTGCTCGACGGCGTACTCGTTGGGCGCGACGACGCAGGCGGCCTTGCGCGGCAGCTTGCCCTTCTTGCGGATGACGGTCAGGCCCAGCCCGAGCTCGCGGGCCAGGGCCGCGCCGAAGAGGAAGCCGCGCGACTCGATGCCGGCGACGATCTCCGGCCGGCGGGTCCGGGCCCAGGCGGCCAGCTCGTCCACGGCGAAGCCGAAGGCCTGGGCGCTCTGGACGACGGGCGTGATGTCCTTGAAGACGATGCCCGGCTTGGGGAAATCCGGGACGTCGACGATGAATTGCTTGAGGTCGATGCTCATGGCCCCTTACTTTATCAAAACCCTCCCCGCATTCCAAGACGCCCCCCCAGACGGTGCCTGGCATTCACAAATCCACTTTTACAGGCGGGAGTGTGAAGGCCTGGCACCGGGCTTCGTCAAGATGGGACCAGGTCTTCGCTGGAAGCCTCGGATCGGCCACAAAGCGAAGACCTGGTCCCATCTTGCTCCGTGTTTTTGATATACTGGACGAGATGGCTATCGACTGGTCGCTCTATCTCGTCGCCGATGCCGGGTACGCCGAAGGGCGGGACCTCCCGGCCCTCGTCGAGGCCGCCGTTCGCGGCGGCGCGACCGTCGTCCAGCTGCGGGCCAAAGACCTCCCCGCCCGGGCCTTCGCCGCCCTGGCCGTCGAGACCGCCCGGCGCCTCGCGCCGACCGGCGTCCCGCTGCTCGTCAACGACCGCGTCGACATCGCCCTGGCCTGCGGCGCGGCCGGCGTCCACCTCGGCCTGGACGACCTGCCCGTCCCGGACGCCCGGCGCATCCTCGGGCCGGGCGCCGTCATCGGCGTCTCGGTCAACACGCCCGAGGAGGCCCGGCGGGCCGCCGCCGAGGGCGCCGATTACGTCGGCGCCGGACCGGCCTTCGCCACCTCGACCAAAGACACGCCGCTCGCCGTCCTCGGCCCCGACGGCGTCGCCCGGATCAAGCGGGCCGCCGGCGTCCCGGTCGTGGCCATCGGCGGCATCACCGCCGCCAACGCCGCATCTCTCGCGGCCGCCGGAGCCGACGGCGTCGCCGTCGTATCGGCCGTCCTCGGTTCGCCCGACCCCGAGAGGGCGGCCGCGGACCTGGCCCGGGCCTTCGGGCGCCGGGCCTCGAAAGGAGAACGCCCATGAAGATCCGTCTGATCGCCGCCGCGCTGGCCGTCGCCCTCCTCGCCGCCGCCCCCGTCCCGGCCCGCGCCGCCGACCCCCACAAGAAGATCGACGACACCATCCGCGTCCTCGAGGAGATGATGAAGGAGTCCGACAAGAGCATCCCGGCCGGCCTCATCGCCGACTGCGCCGCGATCGCCGTCATCCCCGACGTCATCAAGGCCGGTCTGGTCATCGGCGGCCGCCACGGCAAGGGCGTCCTGCTCGTCCGGACCCCGTCCGGCGCGTGGAGCGACCCGGCCTTCATCGACCTCAAGGGCGGCAGCCTCGGCTGGCAGGCCGGCGTCCAGTCGGCCGACATCGTCCTCGTCTTCCGGACGCCCCGTGGCGTCGAGAACATCGCCGAGGGCAAGTTCACGCTGGGCGCCGACGCCGGCATCGCCGCCGGCCCGCTCGGCCGACAGGCCGAGGCCAGCACGGACAGCGCCTTCAAAGCCGAGATCCTGTCCTATTCGCGCAGCCGCGGCCTCTACGCCGGCCTCAGCCTGCAGGGCTCGTCCCTGCAGGAGGACCGCAAGGCCAACAAGGAGTTCTACGGCGGCGCGACGACCATGAAGGACATCCTGGCCGGCCGGGCCGCCGCCGCGCCCGCCTCTGCCTCCAAGCTCAAAGCCGCCCTCGTCGAAGCCGCGAAAAAATAATCGGCCGTCAGCCGATGGTGATGCGCCGGGCGTCGTCCCCGGCCGGCTCGATGCGCACGGCCAGGCCTTCGACCGCGAACGGCAGCTTCTCCGCCCACTCGACGAGGACGATGCCGCGCCCGATCATGTCCTCCCAGCCGAGGTCGAGGATGTCCTGGGCCCGGTCGAGGCGGTAGAGATCGACGTGGAAGACCCGGTGCCGGCCCTCGTAGATGTTGACGAGGGTGAAGGACGGGCTCGACACCCGCGACGTGTCCGCGACCCCGGCCCCGGCCGCGACGCCCTTGGCGAAGACGGTCTTGCCGGCCCCGAGCTCGCCCGTGAGCAGGACGACCTCGTCGCCCGCGAACCCGGCCGCCAGCCGGCGGGCTATTTCGAAGGTCTCCTCCTCGGAGCGCGTCGTGTGGACGCCCTTCACGGCCTCCCTCCGGCCAGGGCCTTGAGCGCCGGCGGCAGATAGCGGATGAGGTCGCCCGCGACCAGGGCCTTCTCCCCCAGCCGGTCGGCGGCCACGTCCCCGGCCAGCCCGTGGGNNCCCGTCCCTCCCGTGGCCATGCCGGGATTGCCGGTCGGATTGACGAACACCCGCCCGTCCGGCGCGGCCACGAGCGTGCGATAGCCCTTGAGAACGACCGTGACCTTGTTCCGGACAGCGAACTCGGGAGCCAGCTCCAGCCGGTGGCGCAGGACCTCCTCGGTCGACCGTCCGGTGAGCCGGGCGAACTCGCCCGGGTGCGGCGTCAGGACGACCGGCCCGCGCATCCCCGCCAGGACATCGGGCCGTCCGGCCACGATGTTGAGCCCGTCGGCGTCGACGACGCCGGGGACCTTGATCCTGGGCAGCAGGCCGAGGACGAACTCCGCCGTCGACGGGTGGGTCGACAGCCCCGGGCCGACGAGCACGGCGCTCTTGCCCTTGAGGAGGGCCGCGGCCCGCCCGAGGGCCGCCGCCGCGACCGTCCGCTCCGGCGTCTCGGCCAGCGGCTCGGTCATGAGCTCGGCCATGGACCGGGCGACCGACGGCAGGACCCCGGCCGCCGTGGCCACCGTGACCAGCCCCGCCCCCATCCGCAGGGCCGCCCTTCCCGCCAAAGCCGCCGCGCCCGACTTGCCGACCGAACCGGCGACGACGAGCAGATGCCCGTAGGTCCCTTTGTGCGTGTCCCGCTTGCGGGGGGCGAAGAACGGCCGCAGGCGCTCCTCCTCCGCGAGCTCGAGCGAGAGGTCGGGCCGGTCGAAGAGCTCCGGCGGGATGCCGATCGGCGCGACGACGAGCTCGCCGACGAGGTCCGACGCCGGCGGGAAGATGTGGGCGATCTTGGGCGCCGCCAGCGTCACGGTCAGGTCGGCCTCGACCGACGGCCCGATCGTCTCGAACGTGTCGCTCGAAAGTCCCGAGGGGATGTCGACGGACAGCTTGAAGGCCGCCGACCGGTTGATGTCGGCCACGGCGGCCGCGTAGAACCCTTCGAGGGGCTTGACGAGGCCGGTCCCGAACATGGCATCGACGACGACCGTGGCCCGCGCCACCTTGGCCCGGACCTTGGCCCAGCCGGCCGCGTCCGGCGCCTCGGTCACGGTCACGCCCATCTCCCGGATGACCGCCAGGTTGACGGCGGCGTCGCCGCCGACCTCGCCGGCCCTCGCCAGCAGCACGACCTCTGGCCGCCCCCCCGAATTGAACAGGTGGCGAGCCACCACGAATCCGTCCCCGCCGTTGTTGCCCTTGCCGGCCACAACGACGACGCGATCGCGCTCGGGATGCGGGAACCTCTTCCGGAGGGCCCTGACCACGCGCAACCCGGCGTTCTCCATCAGGACGACGCCGGGGATGCCGAGCTCCTCGATGGCGCGCCGGTCGATGTCCCGCATCTGCCGCGAGGTCAGGATCTTCATGGGGGCCTCCGCTGCCGAGGCGATTTTAGCACAATTCGCCCGCTCCGGCACGTCCGTACGCAGGCCACTACCCGTGGCACACGGGATCGGACCTGACGCCATATATTGACATACGGCCCGCCGCTGTGTTACGAACTACGTTCAGAAGGGTTTACCGTAGAGCCATCACCGCACACCGGAGGGTTGATCCGTGAGCGAACTCCAAAAGCCCCGTCCCCTGTCCCGCAAGGTCCCCTGGCAGCTCGTGGCCGTGTTCGTGCTCCTGAGCGCAGGTCTCTTCGCCTTGTCCCGCTACTTCTATGCCGTGCAGATCCGCCACGCCCGGTCCTTCAAAGAGAGCGAGCTGGCCACGCTCGCCGCCGTCAAATGCGGGCGGGTTTCCGAGTGGCGCGCGGACCAGCTGAATTTCGGCAACGCCATCATCGAGAATCGCATCAACGCCGTCCGGGCCAAGGTCCTGGCCGTGAACCCGGCGGCCGAGCCCCAGCGGACCGATTTCCTCAAGGGGTTCGAGGGCCTCCGCAGGATCCTCCCCTTCGCCCAGGCCTCGCTCCTCGTCCCGGGCGGCCGGGAGATCCTGACCGTCCCCGAGGGAGCCGTCCCCCCGTCCACGCCTTCGGCCGCCCGCTCGGGCCACGACTCCTGGCAGGGCTTGAAGCCCGTCCTGGGCACGGTCGAGACCGATCCCGCGACCGGGCGACGCTCGCTCGACCTCTTTCTCCCCCTCCTCGAAGAGGGCCCGGACGGGGACCGGCCCGTCGCGCTCCTTCGCCTGACGTTCGACGCGGCCGAGGTCCTCGATCCCCTGCTGGGGGGGACGCCGGAGCTCGCCGGGACCGAGGAGGCCGTCCTGCTCGAGCGGCGCGAGAACGACTTGATCCCGCTCACCCGGCCTCGCCTCTATTCCGGACCGGGCCTGCCGCCGCCCGCGCCGATCGCCGGCTTCCGGCGGCCGGCGTCCCAGGAGTCCCTCGGCGAAGCCGGCCTCGTCGAAGGCCGGGACCATCGCGGGCGGGACGTCCTCATGTATCTCTGTCCGGTCGCCGACTCGCCCTGGATCGTCGGCGTCAAGGTCGACCGCGACGAGCTGACCTCGGGCATGACCGGGGCCTTCACGACCCTGTCCGGCATCTCGGCGGTCCTGGTGGCCCTCTGCGGCGCTCTCCTCTACGTCTTCTGGCGGCGCAGCCTGGCCGCCCAGGAGGCGGCCGAGCGGTCCAAGTGGGACGACGCCAACCGGAACATGGACGAGCTCATGCGCCAGATCATCAGCGTCATGCCCAATCCGGCCTTCATCAAGGACGTCGCGGGCCGTTACCAGGGCACCAACCCGGCCTTCGAGAAGCTCCTCGGACTGTCCGGCAAGGACCTCTCCGGCAAGACCCTGGCCGACGTCGCCCCCGACCAGCTCGTCCAGCTCCACTCCGCGCACGACCAGACCCTTCTCGCCCGCCCCGGCCACACGGTCTACGAGGCCCCCCTCCAGGCTCCCGACGGCGAGCACCACGTCATCTTCATCAAGATGACCTACCGCCGCCCCGACGGCACGACCGGCGGCATCGTCGGCATCCTCAAGGACATCACCCAGCGCCTGCGGGCCGAGGAGGAGCTCGACCAGCTCCGCAAGTTCAGCGACGGCACGGTCCAGACCATGACCGAAGGCTTGGTCCTGACCGATTCGGACGGCAAATTCACCTTCGTCAATCCGGCCGCCGCCCGGATGCTCGGCTACCACCCCGACGAGATGGTCGACCGCGAAGTGGCCTCCTTCCTGCCCAAGGACCAGCACGCCAAGCTCCGGCGCGTCGACGAGGAGCGCATCAAGGGCGTATCCGGGCGCTACGAGCTCTCGTTCCTGCACAAGGACGGCAGCCGGCGCATCTTCCTCGTCAGCGGCGGGCCGCGCGTCCAGGGCGCCGAGTTCGGCGGCACGCTGGCCGTCCTGACCGACATCACCGAGCGCAAGGCCCTGGAGGAGGAGATCAAGGCCCTGTCGCTCCACGACGAGCTGACGACCCTCCTCAACCGGCGCGGCTTCCTGACCCTGGCCGAGCAGCAGATCAAGACGGCCAGCCGCCTCAAGAAGCGCGTCGCCCTCCTCTACCTCGACGTCGACGACCTCAAGCGCATCAACGACACCGGCGGGCACAAGCTCGGCGACCGGGCCCTCTCCGAGCTGGCCTTCAACCTCAAGAAGAGCTTCCGCGAGTCCGACATCGTCGGCCGGCTCGGCGGCGACGAGTTCTCCGTCCTGGCCATGGAGTCGACCCGGATGGACGCCGACACCCTGGTCCGGCGGCTCGAGGAGAAGCTGGCCCTGTTCAACGACCGCTCCTCGGCCGAAGCCGGCTTCCGGCTGGCCGTCAGCATCGGGGTCTACACGCGCGAGCCGGAGGAGCCGGCGACCATCGAGGAGATGCTCAGCCGGGCCGATCAGCTCATGTACGAGAGGAAACGGGCCCGCAAGGGCGGCGCCGCCAAGCCGCCGGGCCCCTCGAAATAGGCCCCGCCGTCCCTCTCGCGGCTTGTCAACCGCCGCCGTTTGTGTTATTTTCTGCTGACCGCAATCTGATCGTCTCGGAGGACAGAACCATGGCTATCCGCATCGGTATCAATGGCTTCGGGCGCATCGGCCGCAACATGCTCCGGGCCTCCTGGAACGACCCCGCCGTCGAGTACGTCGCCGTCAACGACATCACCGACGCCAAGACCCTGGCCCATCTGCTCAAGTACGACTCCGTCCTCGGCACCTTCAAGGAGAAGGTCGAGGCCACCGCCGATGCCGTCGTCGTCAACGGCCGCCCCGTCCGCGTCCTGGCCGAGAAGGAGATCGCCAAGCTCCCCTGGAAGGACCTGGGCGTCTCCGTCGTCGTCGAGTCGACGGGCAAGTTCACCAAGCGGCCCGACGTCATCCAGCACATCGAGAAGGGCGGCGCCGCCAAGGTCATCGTCTCGGCCCCCGCCACCGACCCCGACGCGACCCTGGTCCTGGGCGTCAACGAGAAGACCTACGACCCGGCCAAGCACCACGTCATCTCCAACGCCTCCTGCACGACCAATTGCCTGGCCCCCGTGGTCAAGGTCCTCCACGAGGCCTTCGGCCTCGAGAAGGGCTTCATGACCACCGTCCACTCCTACACCAACGACCAGAAGATCCTCGACGCCCCCCACAAGGACCTGCGCCGGGCCCGGGCCGCCGCCGTCTCCCAGATCCCGACGACGACCGGAGCGGCCAAGGCCGTCGGCCTGGTCATGCCCGAGCTCAAGGGCAAGATCGACGGCTTCTCCGTCCGCGTCCCGACCCCCAACGTCTCCCTGGTCGACTTCGTCGCCGTCCTCGGCAAGACGGCCACGGCCGAGGAGGTCAACGCCGCCTTCCAGGCCGCCGCGGCCGGGCCGCTCCAGGGCATCCTGGGCGTCACCGACGAACCCCTCGTCTCGTGCGACTTCATGGGCGACCGCCGCTCGGGCATCGTCGACCTGCTCTCGACCAAGGTCATCGGCGGCAACCTGGTCAAGGTCATCGCCTGGTACGACAACGAGTGGGGCTACTCCTGCCGCCTCGTCGACCTGGCCAAGTACATCGTCAAGTGAGCCGTCCATGAACTTCGTCACCGACCTCGACGTCAAGGGCAAGCTCGTCTTCCTGCGCGTCGACTTCAACGTCCCCCTGGACGACGCCGGCGCCATCCGCGACGACAACCGCATCAAGGCCTCCCTGCCCACCCTCAAGTGGCTCCTCGAGCACGGCGCCCGGCTCGTCGTCGCCTCCCACCTGGGGCGGCCCAAGGGCAAGTTCGAGCCCAAGATGAGCCTGGCCCCGGCCGCGAAACGGCTGGCCGAACTCATCCCCAACAAGGTCGTCATGGCCCCCGACGTCGTCGGCGACGAGGTCACGCGGCTCAAGCGCGGCCTCGGCGAGGGCGAGGTCCTGCTCCTCGAGAACGTCCGCTTCTACAAAGAGGAGGAGAAGAACGACGACGCCTTCGCCGCCCGGCTGGCCGAGGGCATCGACATCTTCGTCAACGACGCNNACGGCCGCCGGCTACCTGATGAAGAAGGAGGTCGACTACCTCAAGAAGGCCGTCCACACGCCGGTCAAGCCCTACGTCGCCATCCTCGGCGGGGCCAAGGTTTCCGACAAGATCGAGATCATCGAGAGCCTGCTCGGCAAGGCCGACCATATCCTCATCGGCGGGGCCATGGCCTACACCTTCCTCAAGGCCCAGGGCCTCGGCGTCGGCAAGTCGCTCGTCGAGGACGACCAGGGCGAGGTCGCCCTGGTCATCCTGGAGAAGGCCCGGGCCAAGGGCGTCGGCTTCCACCTGCCCCAGGACCACGTCCTGGCACGCGCGCCCGAAGCCGGGGCGGAGACCCGCGTCGTCGAGACCCTGCCCTTCCCCGACGACATGATGGGCGTGGACATCGGGCCCAAGACGGTGGCCACTTACGCAGCCGTCATCGCCGGGGCCAAGACCATCTTCTGGAACGGCCCCATGGGCATCTTCGAGATCGAGCCCTTCTCCAAGGGCACGATCGGCGTGGCCCAGGCCGTGGCCGCCTCCGGCGCCGTGTCCATCGTCGGCGGCGGGGATTCCGCGGCCGCCGTCAAGAAGGCCGGTGTCCGGGACCGCATCAGCCACATTTCGACGGGCGGCGGGGCCTCCCTCGAATACATCGCCTACGAGACCCTGCCGGGCATCACGGCCCTGGAAAAGTAGATGACCTTCAAGACCCGGGCCCCGCTCGTCGCGGGCAACTGGAAGATGAACCTGACCCTGGCAGAGTCGCGCGAGCTGGCCCGCCGGGTGGCCGAGGCGGCCCCCGGGCTCGGCGGCTGCGGGCTCGTCCTCATCCCCCCGTTCACGGCCCTCGCGGCCGTCGCCGGGGAGATCGCCGGCGGCCGCGTCGGACTGGGCGCCCAGGACCTCTACTGGGAGGACAAAGGGGCCTTCACCGGCGAGGTCTCCGGCCCCATGCTCAGGGACGCCGGGTGCGCCTACGTCCTCGTCGGCCACTCCGAGAGGCGCCAATACTTCGGCGAGACCGAGGTGACGGTCGAGCGCAAAGCCAAGGCCGCCCTGGCGGCCGGCCTGACCCCCATCGTCTGCGTCGGGGAATCCCTGGCCGAGAGGGACGGCGGGCGGGCCCTGGAGCGGATCGACGACCAGCTCGCCGGGGGCCTGGCCGGCCTGTCGCGGGACGAGATCGGGAAGACCGTCCTGGCCTACGAGCCGGTCTGGGCCATCGGGACGGGCCGGACGGCCTCCCCCGCCCAGGCGGAGGAAGTCCACGCCCACATCCGGAAGCGGATCGCGGAAGCCTATGGAAATCGGGCCGGCGAATATGCTATAATCCTCTACGGCGGTTCGGTCAAACCGGCCAATTCGTATCCGCTGTTCGAACAGGCGGATATCGACGGATTCTTGGTCGGAGGCGCATCCCTCGAGGCCGACGGTTTCATCGGCATCGCGAAGGAAGCCCTTCGGGCCTACAGGAAAGAAGAGAAGTGAGCGCTTTAATCATCGTCCTGCACGTCATCGTCTGCTTGATCCTGATCTTCGCCGTCCTGCTCCAGTCGGGCAAGGCCGCGGACCTGGCCGGCGCCTTCGGCGGCGGCGGCAGCCAGACCGCCTTCGGCGGCCGCGGCAGCGCCACCCTGCTGTCCAAGGTGACGACGGCGGCGGCGATCATCTTCATGCTGACGTCGCTCGGGCTGTGGGTCCTGTCCGGCCGCGACGCCTCGTCCGTCGTCGGCGGCGAAAAGGCCCCCGCGCCGGCGGCGCAGACGACGGCCGTCCCTCAGCCCACCGGGACGCCCGAGGACAAGACGGCCGCCGCTCCGCCGGCCGCCGCGCCCGAGCAGAAGACCGAAACTCCGGCGACGCCCCCCGCGGGCGAGACGCCGGTCAAGAAATAGTCTTTCTTTGTGCCGAAGTGGTGGAATTGGCAGACACGCTAGCTTGAGGGGTTAGTGGCCGCAAGGCTGTGGGGGTTCGAGTCCCCCCTTCGGCATTCTCGATTCCTTCCTTCAACGGAGCGCTCTTAACCCGGCTAAAGGGCCCCCAGGGCTGGTCCGTTGACTTCCGCCCGGCCTCCCGCTAAAGTGGATAAAGGGACCGCATTTCGCCCGGCCGCCGCGAGGCGGCGGGGAGAGACGATATTCCTTAGGGAAAGGCCACTCGTCGGTGGAACCGCCGGTCCTTTTCGATTTCATCCCCTCCCCCTCCGTCCGTAAACGCAGAGGCCGGGCGATCCTCCGTTGGCTGGCTCAAAGAAGGCGGCACTTCTCCTTCTTCGTTTCCCTATCGCTCCTTACCCACCTCGCTCTATTCGGTCTGGTCATCCTTCTCGGCCCCCAGACAAAGGGCCCCGTGTCCCCGCCGTCCGTTCGAGCCAGGGACTTCCAGTCCTTCAAGGATTCGCTCGAGGAGTATGCTTCGGACGGCAGGACGCCCGAACGGCTGGCCAACGCCTTGATGGCGCTGACCGCGAGCGAGATCGAGGACGCCTTCCGCCAAGCCCCCGTATTGGACTATCGTCTGACCGATCGAGAAAAAGCCGGGCTGTACAAGATGATGCTCGGGCAGGCCATGGCCGAGTTCACGGAAGGCCAGGGGGAAAGCCCTTCGGCCAGCGATCTCCCGCTCAGCCATTACTTCGGGGGTCTCCGGGAGATGCCTGTTCATGCCGACGAGGAAGAGTATCGACTCATTCGGACCGAGGATCCCCTAGAAGAGAGCGCGCGGTTGTATAAGCTCTCGAAGGAAAAGGCCGACGCGATCGAGTCACTCACTCTCCAGGGAGGCGGAACAGGAAGCCGCACCGAACAGGTCAATCTGCTCGATCCCGAGGGTCGTCTTTCGACCGTTCCAGGAGAGTACTTCTATCGAGAGTCTCCTTATCTCGAGATCGCCGCGGCCGGCTCGAGTTTGTTCTATGTCATCAAAGGATTCCCGGCGTTGCCGGCCGCCCGGACCGGGCAGGACCCAGACCCGGCGGGGCCGGGAAGCGACCTGGAGGATCGCGCGATGGGGATCCCTCCTGAACGGCCCTCCCCCACTTTCAAGGTCATCCTCATGACAGAGGGAATTCCCCGCGACCGGCCGGCCGCGGCCTCAGCCGTCAAGCCGGCCCTGATCCTAACAGAAGAAGAGACCGAAGGGGTCCTGGACCGCCTCATGGCGCTTCCCGTCGTCGAGCAAGTCAAAGCCTTCCACCGCGATTATCTCGAAGCCTATGATCCCGAGAGCCCCGTTCTGGCTCGCTTGACCGGGGATTTCCTCTATCGGAACCTGGGGATGGTCTTCGTTCAGACGGGAGACCCGCTCTCCCGAGGCTTCGATCTACTGGAAGAGGTCTTTTACGACAATTTATCTCTCGATGCGCTTGTCCCGTACTCGTTGCGCCATGCGCGATCAAAGACGGGGGCCGAGATCCTCCTCGGCCTGGCCGCGACCTATGAGTTCGAAAGGCGGGCCATCGTCGCCCTGGACGGAGCCCTCGACGCCGCCAAGTCGGTACTGACCGAACCCGCCAACGAACGATTTCACGCGCATAACAAGAACGTCAAAGCCTACGTCATCCGGGAGGTCTATCGCGACCTCGCCGCCGAGCTCCGTGACCTCGGCTATCCCGCCTTGGAAACGGTGATCCAAAAATACCGGGATGAGCAGCTCAGGGTCTACGATCTTCTCATCGAGATGGGCGGGGAGATCAAGTGCCGCGCGCTCTACTCCCTGGGCCGCCTCTACTGGGACGAGGGCCGGACCGAACAGGCCATGGAGACCTGGAAATCCGCGGACCCCGCCTTCGCGGACGGGATCCTGAGCCAGATCACGGGGGCCATCGTCGAAGACCGCAAGCTCGGCAACCCCGTCGCGCGGATCGACACCATTTTCGGCCGGCTCGCGGCGGGCGAAAGGTCCGACCAGCTCGCGCGGATCGCCAAGTTCCACAAATGGGACCGGCGTTGAGCGCCAGGCCGGCGCCCGTTATGTTCGGCTGGCCGCCCACAGGGCGAAGCTGCTCTCGTCCGTGGCCCCGGCCGTCCGGGCCCGCTCCGTCCCCTTGTGGACGATGACGAAGGTCGGCACGCCCCGGACGCCGAACTCCCGGGCCAACTCCTGGTTGTATTCGACGTTGATCTTGACGACGACGATCTCCCCGGCCCGCCGCGCCGCCAGCCGCTCGAGGATGGGCGCCATCATGTGGCAGGGGCCGCAGGTCGGCGAATAGAAATCGGCCAGCACGGGCAGGCTCGAGACCTGGAAGAGGGCGTCGATGCCCTCGAGCGAGGGCTCGAGGACCGTGCCCGGTTCGGGCAGGGGGGACTTGCACTTGCCGCACACGACGGTCTTGCCCTTCGAGGCGACCGGGAAATTATTGGTCGTCCCGCACACCCCGCAGCTGACCTTGATCTTCTCGGCGTCCATGGCGATTCCTACTTCTTGATCGGATAGGGCGGAATGGCCGGGATGTCCCGTCCCTTCGTCTTCAGCTCCTCGAGCGCGACCTCGATGCCCTTGTTGAGCTGGTCGTCGATGCCGGCGAACTCGCGGGCCGGGTCGTTGTCGACGACGATGTCGGGCTCGACACCGACGCCCTCGATGACCCAACTCTTGCCGTCGGGGCTGAAGGGGGCGAACTCCGGCTTGTTCAGCACGCCGCCGTCGAGGAGCGGCAGGGTGCCGCGGATGCCCACGACGCCGCCCCAGGTCCTCTTGCCGATGACCTTGCCGAGCTTGAGCGTCTTGAACCGGTAAGGGAAGATGTCCCCGTCCGAGGCCGAGAACTCGTCGCAGAGGCAGACCTTGGGGCCGAGGAAGGCGGCGCCGGGATTCGGGGTCGCGGCCGAGTTCCGGGCCATCCCGACCATGACCATCTCCCGGACCAGACGGTCGATGATCATCGGCGAGACGTTGCCCCCGCCGTTGCCGCGGACGTCGACGATCAGGGCCTTCTTGCGGAGCTGCGGATAGAAGTGCTTGACGAACTCGTTCAGGCCTTCGGCCCCCATGTTCGGGATGTGGATGTAGCCGACTTGGCCGCCCGTGGCCTTGTCGACCTTGGCGATGTTCCCCTCCACCCAGTCGATGTAGTGGAGGGCGTTCTCCGTCTCGACGGGCACGACGACGACGTCGCGGGCGCCCTTGCCGTCGGGCCCGGCCGCGATCTTCAGCGTGACCTGCCGGCCGGCGGTGTTGTAGAGCGTCTCGTAGATGTCGGGCGTGTTGGCCAGGGGACGGCCGTCGACGGCGACGATGTACTCCCCTTCCCGGACGTCGAGGCCGATCCCGGCGAGCGGCGAGCGCAGGGCGGGGTCCCAGCCCTGGCCTTTGAGGATCCGGGCGATCCGGTACGAGCCCGTCCGGGCGTCGCGCTCGAGCTTGGCCCCGAGCATGCCCACCTTGACCCTCTTGGCGGCGGGCATCTCCCCGCCGCCGACGTACGTGTGCCCGGCGCTGAGCTCGCCGATGAGCTCCCCGATGACGTAGGTGAGGTCGGCCCGGTGCCGGACCGCCGCGGCGAGCGGCTTGTAGCGGAGCCGGAGCGCCTCCCAGTCGACGCCGTGCATGTTCGGGGCGTAGAAGAACTGCTTCATCTGCCGCCAGCTCTCCTCGTAGATCTGGTCCCACTCCTGCCGGAGGTCGAGGGCGACCTCCATGCCGGAGAGGTCGAGCTTCGTTTCGATCGCCACCGGCCCCTTGGGCAGATCGACGATGCCGTAGCCGCCGTCCTTCTCGACGAGCATCTTCTTGCCGTCGGCCGAGATCTCGTAGCCGCCGGCGGGGCCCAGGTCCTTCTCCTTGAGCTCGGCCAGGTCGAAGAGCATCAGGGAGGCGGCGTTGTCCATATCCCTGAACCGGCGATAGTAGACGGCATCGCCGAGGGCGTTGATGTCGCCGTAATTGGCGGTCACGATGGGCAGGGCGGCCAGGCGGTCCATGAGGCCGTCGAGGTCGACTTTGACCGGGGCCGCGCCCTCGGGCTCCGTCTTGGCGGCGGCCTTCTTGTCGGCCGCGGCGGGCTTGGCGGCGGGGGCCGGCGCGGGCTTGACCGCGACCTCGTCGCTCTTGGGCCGGAAGGGCGACGGCGTGTCTTTGGCCAGGGTCACGAAATAGACCCGGGACATGGACAGGTAGGCGTGGTCCCATTCGGTCGAGCTGTAGACGGGATGGAAGTCCCGGTCGGAGACGAAGAAGAGGTACTTGCCGTCCCGGCTGAACGAGGGCTCGCCGGAGCTGTACCAGCCGTCCGTGACCGGGACGGTCTTCCGGGTCTCGACCGAGTAGAGGTGGACCCGCATCAGGCCTTCGATCTCGGGCTTGCCGTAGGCGATCCAACGGCTGTCCGGCGACCAGGCGAACTGGAAGATCTCGCCCGCCTCGGCCGTGGCCGCGACCGTGACCGCCTTCGAGGCCACGTCGACGAAGGCGAGACGCTGCATCTTGTCGTTCCAGAGGATCTTCGTCCCGTCGGGCGACCAGCGGATCTGGTATTTGTACGTGTCGCCGCCGGTCGTCAGCTGCCGGGGCTCGCCGCCCCCGGCCTGGTCGGTGAGCCAGATCTCGTCGGCACCGCTCCGGTCGGAGATGAAGGCGATCGTCCGGCCGTCGGGCGACCACTTGGAGGAGCGCTCGTGGATGCCCGGGGTCGCGGTCAGGTTGCGGGTGTTGCCGTGCTTGGCCGGCACCGTGAAGACGTCGCCGCGGGCGCCGAACAGGGCCCGCTGGCCGTCCGGCGCGATCTCGAAATTGGTGATCCGCCGGTCGACCCTGACCACGCCGCCGCGGACGGAGACCGCGTCGTCGGCGATGACGACCGGGACGCGCTCCGTCTTCTCCGCGGCCAGGTCGAAGGTATAGAGGTAACCGCCGTTCTCGAAGACGATGTGCTTGGGGCCGAGCGAGGGGAATTTGATGTCGAACTCGGCGAAATCGGTCAGCTGCCGCGTCGCCTTGGAGGCCAGGTCGTAGGCGTAGAGGTTGAGGCGCTTGTTCGCGTCGCGGTCGGAGAGGAAGTAGATCCGGTCGCCGCTCCACATGGGGATGATGTCGAGGGCGGGGTTCGAGGTGACGTTCTCGACGGTCTTCGCGGCAAAGTCGTAGATCCAGACGTCGTCGGCCATGCCGCCCCGGTAGCGCTTCCAGGTCCGGAACTCGCGGAAGACGCGGTTGTAGGCCAGCTTCGTGTCGTCGGGCGAGAAGGAGCAGAAGCCGCCGCGCGGCAGGGGGATGCGCTCGGGCGTCCCGCCGTTCTTCGGGGCCAGGTAGAGCTGGCCGTTGAAATCGTTCCACTCGGCCATCCGGGAGCGGAAGACGATCCGCTCGCCGTCGTGGGTCCAGCCCATGACCAGGTTGTTCGGCCCCATGCGGTCGGAGATGTCGTCGCGGCCGAGCGAGGGTGTGAAGGTCAGGCGCTTGGGCACGCCTCCCCCGGACGGGATGAGGTAGACCTCGCGGTTGCCGTCGTACTCGCCGGTGAAGGCGATCGAGGCGCCGTCGGGCGAGAACCGGGCGAAGGCCTCGTAGCCCTCGTAAAAGGAGGTCAGCTTGCGGGCCACTCCCCCGGCGATGGGGACCGTGTAGAGGTCGCCGGCGGAGCTGAAGACGATCTGGTCCGAGGAGACGGCCGGGAAACGCAGGACGCGGGCTTCCTGGGGGGCGAACGACGGCGTCGCCAGGGCCAGGACGAGGGCGGCGAGGGCGAGGGCGCGTACGGCTTTCATGGGACCTCCTCTATTTCGTCTCGAGAAGGAGCGCCCTCCGCCGCGCGGGCGGGAAGCGCTCGATGGCGTAGCGCAGGGTCGTGCGCGGGATGGCCGGGCCGTGGGCCCGCAGGAAGGCCTCCAGGCGGGCCGGATCGGTCTTGCCGGCCTCCCGCAGGAGCCAGCCGGCCGCCTTCTCGACGAGGTCGTCGTCGACCGGGAAGACCGAGGCGGCGACACCGTAAGCCTGATCGAGGAACCGGCCGCGGCGGGCGTGCGGGATGAACGAGACCAGGGCGGCCCGCTTGACCCAGCGGTTGGGGTGGCGGGTCCAGGCCTGGAGCTTCTCGGCGTAGGCCGGATAGCGCCCGAGGAAACCGGACACGGCGTCGGTGCAGAAGACGTCGACCGAGGCCCAGTTGTCCAGAAGGTCGTCGGCCAGCCAACGCTTGACCTTGGCGAAGAAGGCCGGCGGGTAGTCCTTCTTGTACCGGGATAAGATGAGGCCGCCGATAGCCTTGGCCTCGAGCTCGGCGTCGGCGAAGAGGATGTCGCAGAGGGCGACGGCTTCGGCGTAGGACCAATGGCCTTTGACCCGGGCGTAGAACGCGGCGGCCAGGTCGCGGACGTCGGGAGAGGCGACGCCGAAGCTCTTGATGGTGTCCTTGAAATAGCGCTCGGCGCCGCGGGCCCGGACGGGGTCGGCCTTGGCCCGGAGCGCGGCCCGGGCTTCACGGGCGATCTGTAAAGGAGTGGGCGTCTTCTCGGCCATGGCTTCACCTGGGGCGTTACCCCCGATTCTAGGCCCGCCCGCCCCCAAAATCAACCACTTAGAGGAAGCGGGACAGGATGGCGTTGGAGACGAGGAGCTTGTCGGGCGGCATCCAGAGCCGGTCCCCGGCCCGGGCGAGCAGGCCTTCGGCCGACAGCTCCTCGATCTCTCGGGCGAAGAGGGCGAATGCGTCGGCCCCCGTCCGCTCGAGGAGCGAAGCGCGATCGACGCCCTCGACGAGCCGCAGGCCGAAGACGAGGGCCTCCCGGGCCACCGTCCGGTCGTCGAGCTCCACCGTGTCCGCCCGCGCGCTCCCCTGGGTCCGCACGCCCTCCGCCCACTCTTCGATCGCCGGCCGGTTCGTCCAGCGCCGCCTACCCACGTGGGACGAAGCCGACGGTCCGAGGCCCAGGAACGGCTCGTAGCGCCAGTACTTGAGGTTGTGTCGGCACTCCTTGCCCCGCCGGGCGAAGTTGGAGATCTCGTAGCGCGGCAGGCCGGCCTCGGCCAGCGCGCCGGCCGTCCGGGCGAAGTTGTCGACCGCCGCGTCCTCGTCGACCGGACGCCGTTCCAGGACCTCCGCGAACGGGAGCCCCTCGAGGCTCTCCAGGAAATAGACGGAGACGTGGTCGGGATCGAGTTCGAGCAGGGGCGCCAGCGTCCGTTCGACCGCGAGCGGCGTCTCCCCGGGGACGCCGATCATCAGGTCGAGGGCCAGGGCGTCGAACCCGGCCTCGCGGGCCGCCCGGCAGAAGCGCAGGGCCTCGGCCGCCGCGTAATCCCGGCCGAGCGTCTTCAGGACACCGTCGTCGAACGACTGGACCCCGACGCTCAGGCGGGTCACCCCGGCGTCGCGCCAGCCCTGGAGGAAGCCGGTCCGGCCGCCCGAGGGATTGACCTCGACGGTGAGCTCGACCGGGTCCAGGTCCAGGCGCTCCCGCAGTCCCCCGACGACCGACTCGAGCTCGCCCGGCTCGAGAAGGGACGGCGTCCCGCCGCCCAGATAGAGGGTGTCGAAGCGGAGGCCCTCGGCCGCCGCGGCCGCCGCTTCCCGCTCCAGGCCCTCCCGCCACAGCCGCGCCCCGCCCGCGCTCCAGGGGACGCTGTAAAAATGGCAGTACGGGCACTTGGCCGCGCAGAACGGGAAGTGGACGTACAGCCCGGCCTTCACGGCGCCTCCGTTCATCCGCCCCGGTGCGTCCCCGGCCCCGTCAGCGATGTTCCTCGTAACCGACGGCCGCGAAGTAGATGGCCCGGTCGAAGAACAGCAGGACCCGGTGCTGCAGGTCCATGGCCTGGTAGAGGTCCAGGGCCGTGTCCAGCAGCCCGGCCGCCTGGATCTTCGTCCAGAGGAGGCGCCGGATGTGGCAGAGCGACAGGACGATCTCGGAGAACGGGAAGCCCTCGCGCCGCCGCTGCCTTCCGAGCGCCGTCCAATAGCTCTTGACCTCGTCCTTGGTGGCCTCGTGCGAGATCCACTTGCCGAGCTGGCTGTAGACGCGGTAGGCCCGTTTGTAGATCTCCTTCTGGTCGAAGCCCTGGTAGCTGGGCATCCGGGGGTCGCGCCGGATGTCGGCGACGTAGCTCGTCGTCAGCTCGTCGGCGCTGCGTTCGATGAGGTCCACCAGCCGCCGTGACGCGGCGGTCTCGAAAAAGACGTCTTCGCCCGATTCGAGCATGGGTCCCCTCCCACTCTCTCCCAGCCCGAAGTTAGCACGCGCCCCGGGAGGATGTCAAATAAAAAGCCCCTCCCCCGCCGGGGGAAGGGGCTTCGGTTTCTCGGGAGTCGTTTGCCGGGACTATTTCTTCATCGGGCATTCGGCGCAGGGGTCGGCCGCGGGCGCCTTGGCCGCCGTCTCTTTGGCCTTCTTCATCATGGCCACGTGCTCGGCCATGTGGACCTGGATGGCCTTGGCGACTTCGGGGTCCTTGGACGTGACCTTGAGCGCCGCGCCGTCCTTGGTGTTCTCGACGACAACCTCGACCTTGTCGCCGTAGAGGGCCAGGACCCGGCCCATGCCCATTCCCATGCTCATGGGCATGCCCATGCGGCCGTGCCTCATGGGCATGCGACCCATCCGGCCGACCATCGGCATGGCTCCGGGCATCATCTGACCCTCGCCCATCATGCCGCAGCATTGGCCCTGGCAGCCGTTCATGGGCATGCCCTCGGCGGTCTTGGCCGCGGGAGCGGCCGCGCCGGCCTGGCCGTGCATCATGCCCATGTGACCGGGCATGGCCGGGGCCTTGGGCTCGCCCGCCTTGGCCGCCTGGGCCTTGAGGTACTTCTCGGGCTCTTTGGCGAAAGCGTCCTTGCAGCCCGTGCTGCAGAAGTAATAGGTCGCGCCCTTGTAGTCGAAAGTGGCCTTGGCGTTGGCCTTGACGACGGTCATGCCGCAGACGGGATCGACCGCCTTGTCCGGGATCGCCTGCTGGGCCAGCGCCCCCGCGACGAGGACGACGGCCAAGGCGGCGACGAGAACTAACGGAAGGGAATGCCGATTGATCTTCATGTGTTCCTCCTATCTTCGAATATTCTATCGGAACGGTCGGAAATAGGCAAGCCGCGCGAACGTCTCGCGGATCCCCGCCTGTGAGGCGGCCCTCCATCGGGTTATAATGGACATGAATGGACAAAAAGGACCCGGCTTCCTCGCTCGCCGCGCGCGCGGCCGTCGCGGCGTTCGCCCTCATCACCCTCGGCTTCTCCCTGGCCCTGTTCCCGGGCGTCGCCCCCGCCGGGCCGGACCGTCCCGACACCGCCGCCCTCCTCGTCCGCATCCGCGACGAGGTTCTGGAGCTGCCCCGCTATCCCGGCGAGGATTTCCACCGGGGGGAGTTCCATCTCGGATACGGCGACGACGACACCAACAAGACCCACGCCGTGGGCATCCTGGTCAAAGAGGAGAAGGAAGGCGGCCCGCTGCGCATGACCGTCGTCGTCAGCCGTCTCGAGCCCTCGCCCGGCGACCCGCGGGTCTTCTACGCCAAGGAGCCCCGGACGCTCGTCTGCCGCTTTCCGGAGAAGGGCGTTGAGGTCCTGCGCTCGGACCACGATGAGCGGGACCTAGCCCGCCTGCTCGCGGACATCCTGAAGGCGGTCGTCGACAAGAAGAACCTGCTGAAAGGCCGCCGCCCGCGGCCAGGCCCGCCTACTTGCCCTTGACGATGGCGATGAGGGCCTCAAGGGCCCGGGGATCGTCGCACTCGCCCAGCCAGAAGACGGCCTTCTTGCGGACCTGCGGGTCGGGGTGCGTCTTGGCCAGCTTGATGAGCGGCTCGACGCCGCCGTTGTCGGGCAGCTGCGACAGGGCGAAGACCGCGTGTTCCTGGACCTCGCGGTCGCCGTCCTTGCGGGCGAACTCCTCGAGGGCCGCAGCGGACTTCTTGGACGCCATCTGTCCCAGCCAGAAGACGGCCTGCTTCCGGACGTCCCTCTTTTCGGCCCCCCGCGCCAGGGCGAGGATCTCGTCGACCGCGGCCGGCAGCTCGACCTGGCTGACGGCGAAGACGGCCCCCTCGCGGACCTCTTCCGAGCGGTCCGACTTGGCCGCGCGGACGAGCCGGCGCAGGCCGTCGGCGTCGTTCTGTTGGCCGAGCCAGAAGGCCGCGTTCTTGCGCGTCTCGTCGTCCCCGTCGCCCTCCATGACCCCGGCCAGGAACGGGACGACCAGGGCCGGCGTCCCGTGACAGCCCGCCGCCGCGAGCAGGTTCTCGCGCAGGTCGCCGGTCCGGGCGGCCGCGCCGAAGAGCTTCTCGACCAGGGCCAGGCTCCGGTCCTCGTCGGCCTTGCCCAGCCAAAAGAGAGTCAGCCCTTCGAAGTCCATAGCCAGGTCGAGGTTGCTCATGCGCATCTCGACCGGCACCGGCGGCCGCCCCGGCTCGTATTTGAGGAAGAAGCCGAGCTCCTTGAGGACCTGCTTCTCGGGCTTCCCCTTCCTGTCGATCTCTTCGAGGGCGGCCTTGGCCGCCTTGCGCACGGTCTCCCCGTCGCTCGCCGCGGCCGGCGGCGCCGTCTTTCCGGCCAGGACGTCGGCGACGGTCAAACGGACGCCCGCTCCGGGAGAGCCGTCGAACCAACCGATCGACGACCGCTCTCCCTGGAGGCGGTCGATGGCGTATCCCACCCAGAAGGCCCTGCCCTTGGCCGCCGCGGGCGCCTGTCCCAGGGCCCAGGCCAGGCCGTCGGCGAGCGCCATTCCCGCCGCCGGCCGCACGACCGCTTCGGGCGGCCGGACCGACCGGCGCCCGGNNCGGGGCGGCCGCGAGCGCCAACCCGAGCGCCAGGACCGGGAGCAGGGCCAGGGCCGGGAGGACCCGGCCCGCCGTCATCGCGCGCGTCATCGCCCGCCTCCCTCTCCCGGCCCGCTCAGCCGGCCTTCTTCTCGAGGATCTCGAGGAGGGCGGCCTTGGCCTTGGGCGTCCCGATCTCGCCGAGCGCCGTCACGGCCGCCCGGGCCAGGCGGGCGTCCTTGCCCTTGGCCACCTCGAGCAGGGCCGCCACGGCCTCGTCGCTCTTGGTCTGGCCGAGCGCGTACAGGGCGTGCTCCTTGAGCCCGCGGTCGGTCTCGGACCGCAGGACCTCCAGCAGGACGGGGACCGAGGCCCCGCCCTCTTCGTCGGACAGGGCCATGAGCACGGCCCGGCGGGCCCGCTCGGACTTGGCGTTCTTCATGATGTCGAGCAGGACGTCGTTGCCGACGTCCTCCTTGATCTCGGCCAGGGCGAAGACGGCCATCTCGGCCGTCTCGTCGTCGGCCTCGGCGCGGGCGAGCTTGATCAGGGCGTCCTTGGCTTCGGGTCCGCCGTGCTCGCCCAGGGCCATCAGGGCCGTCCGGCGCATGTCCGCGTCCTTCGACGAGGCCAGCACCTGCTGGAGCAGGGCCAGCGACCCCTTGCCCTCGATCTCGGCGATCTGGTACAGGGCCGCCCGGGCCATCTCCTTGTCGGACTCGTCGAGGACGATGTCCTTGAGGAGCGGCAGGGTCTCGACGTCCTTCCGGTCGGAAAGGGAGAACAGGGCCGCCCGGCGGATCTCGGGGTCCTTGGCTTCCTTCATGATCCGGCGCAGGGCGTCGGCCGCTTCCTTGCCCTCGATCTCCTGGAGGGCGAAGGCGGCCGTCCGGGCCATGTCCTCGTCGGGATCGCCGAGCGCGATCTGGGTGAACAGGCCGACCAGGCCCGGGTCCTCGGTCTCGGCCAGGGCGAACAGGGCGTTGCGCCGGAACTCGCCCGGCTGTTTGGAAGCCAGGATGTCCTTGAGGAGCTTGACCGACTCGGGCCCGCCCTTCTCGCCGACGGCGAACAGGGCGGTGCGCTTGACCTCTTCGTCGGGATCGTTGAGGGCGATCTCGCGCAGCTTGGCGAAGGCCTCGGGCGACTCCATCTCCTCGAGCATGAAGACGATCTGCCGCTTGAGCTTGGCCCCGGCGGACTTGTCGTAGAGGCCGATGAGGGTCTTCAAGGCGTCCGCGTCGCCGATGTTCTGCAGGGCGTAGAGGGCCGTCATGCGGATGTCGTCCTCGGCCGCGTCCTCGTACGATTCGATGACGGCCTCGTACTCGGGCTTGCCGGCCCGGGCCAGGGTGTGGGCCAGGCGGATCATGTTGGACTTGGCGTCGTCGGCCCACTCGCTCCCCGGGTTGTCCTCGACGAACTTCTGGTAGCACTTGAAGACGGTCTCGGCCGCTTGGCCGGTCTTCTCCAGGGCGTAGCAGGACCAGAAGCGGGCGTCGTCGAGCCAGGCACTCTTGGGGAACTGGCGGACGACCTCGTCCATGGCGGTCTTGGCGGCGGCCCACTTCTCTTCGAGGACGAGGGCGTAGGCCTGCTTATAGGCGACGGCGTCCTTCTCCTGGCCGGTGGGGACCTCGGCCGCGAGCGCGGCGGAGGCGGCGCCCAGGCTCAGTGCCAGGACGGCGGCGGCGACGGTTCTCTTGAGGTTGGTCATGGTCTTTCTCCTTAGGCTTTGGATCTAGGGGGCGCGGCCGTCCGGGCCCCGCGGCCCAGCCGGTCGAGATCGATCTTGAGGAATATCCCGCGGGCGTCGACGCCCTGTTTGACGAGCTCGATGCCCTCGACGTCCTGGCCGGAGCCGAGGTTGGCGATCTGCATCATGATGACCTCGAGCTCGCCCACGAGGTCGCGCAGCCGCTTCTGGTCCCGGGCCGTAAGCGACCGGCGCAAGCCCGGGGCCTCGGCGGCCAGGTCGCGCGACAGGGCCCGTTTGCGGTCGAGGTCCAGGGCGTAGGCGTCCTGGACGCCGGGCCGGTAGTTGACGAGGCCGAGGAGCAGGACCTGGGAGCGCTCGATGAAGCTCTCGGCCTGGACGACGGCCGGCGACGGCGCGGCCGACGCCGCGGTCACGGGGACCGGACCCTTCGGGGGACCGACGAGCCTCGTACCGATGAGGACGCCGACGAGGAGCAGGGCGGCCGCTCCGGCGGCCTGGAGAGTCCAACGCGGCAGGCGGACGCGGTCGAGGGCGCCGGCCAAGCGGGCGAGAAGCGACGGCCCTCTCCCCTCCTCGACCGACTCCCACAGGAAGCGGCGCGACAGCCGGTCCCAATAGCCGTCCCAGAAAACCGGCCCGGGTTCCGGTCGGCGGCGCCTGTCCATGAGTTCGAGGTCGGCGCGCAGGGCCTCGCTCGCGGCGGCGCAGGCGGGGCAGGCGGCCAGGTGGCGCTCGAGGCGTTCCCGGCCGGCGGCGTCGAGCTCGCCGTAGCGGGCTTCGATCATGAGGTCTTGGCACTTCCGGCAATCGCTCATCGGAGGTCTCCGTGTTCGGCTGCGAGGTCGGACCGGCGCAGCTCCTTCTGGAGCTTGCGGACGGCCCGGAAGAGGTAGCTCTTGACGGAACCGATGGACAGTCCGAGCGACTCGGCGATGTCCTTGAGCATGAGGTCCTCGTAGTGGCGGAGGACGAAGACGGCCCGCTCCTGCGGCGAGACGGCCTCGAGGGCCCGGGCGATGCGTTCCTGGACCTGGCCCGATTCGACCGTCTCGGCCGGGTCCGGCGGCGGGGCCTGGGAGAAACCCGGACCGCCCCCGGCGAGTCGCTCGAGCGCCTCGTCCCCGACCGGCTCGGGCGCCGCGCCCTTGCGGCGCAGATGGTCGATCGAGGCGTTGTAAGTGACCCGGTAGAGCCAGGAGCCGAGGCGGGCGCCCCGCTTGAAGGTCTTGAAGGAGCGGTAGACCTTGAGGAAGACGTCCTGGGAGATGTCCTCGGCGTCGACGGGGTTCCCGGCCATGTCCAGGGCCAGGTAGTAGACTTTCTTCTTATAGCGCTCGACGAGCTCCCGGAAGGCGCGTTGGTCGCCCCGGGCCATGCCGTCGATCAGAGTGTTCTCGTCCATCGGGTCCATGGTTTTCTTTCACCCCCTTAGACGGCCCGCCCGGGCGGCGGGTTGGCAGGGATCTACAGTCCCCGGACGGCGGCGTAGGCCGCGTAGGCCTGCCCGACCCGCCCGGAACGGGCATCCCTCCTGTGGACGTAAACACGATACCGCAGGAAAACGGGGACATCGGCCTTGAGCGAGGCGGTGTCGAGCCCCGGCCAGCAGGGATCGATGATGCCGGCGTAGCTGTTCCGCACGAGCCAGGGCAGGGGGAAGCCGGGATGGTCGGGAGAGACGAAGACGGCCACTCCCCCCTTCGGGGTGGACAGGTCGGCCCAGAGGAACGGACGGCCGGCCGAGTCGGCCTCGAGCGGCCCTTCGTCGGTCGTCATCGCGGCGCCCTTGAATAGGGGTTCCCCGGCCGGACCGAAGGCCCGGCCTCGGAAGCAGAGGCCGCCGTAACCTTTGTTCTCCTCGGCCGCGCCGCGAAGGGTGAGGGAGCCTCCGACGGGCTTGACGGCGATCTCGATGTCGATGGCCCGCCCGAAGCGGGAGGCGCCGTGGACGCGGACGGCGACCGTCTCGACGGCCACGTCCTCGGCGCCGCCGAGCCGCCAGGCGTTCTCGACGGTGAAACGGGCCCCGGCGTCAGTGACCTCGCGCTCGACCCAGCGGACGAAGCGCTGGCGGAGGGCGGGCTCGGCCGGGTGCCAGGATTGAGTCAGCGCGCCGCGGACCTCGACGGCCGGCCAGGCCCAGAAGAGGCCGTGATGATGGAGGTGGTCGGCGGGGAAATCCTCGGTCAGAACCTCGCCGTCGAGAGAGTAGAGGGGGTGGATGTAGCAGGACCGGGCCTGCTCGGGGCCGAGCCCCTCGGGCAGCCGGTCGCCGTGGACGTAGGTCAGGACCGGCCGGCCGCGGTCGAGGACCGTGAGCGCGCCGACGGCGCTCCCCTCCCGGACCTCGACGAAGCTCATTTGGGAGGCCGGGGCGCGGGAGGCCTTCATCACCAGGAAGGCCAGGGCGGCGGCGGCGAGGATGAAAAAGAAGACGGCGGCGCGGATGCGGAGGGGGGCCGGGGCGGGCCGGGGCGGGCTCACCGGAAGCCTCCCCGGATGTAGGCCGCATAACGCTCGCGGACCCGTCCCGAGACGGCGTCGCCCCTGTGGACGAGCACGGCGGCGCGCTGCGAGAGGGTCCGGCCCGGCTCGAGCGTGAACGGCCGGCCGCTGTGTTCGTCGGGGCGGCGGGGCCCGAAACAACCGTATTCGCGGGTCAGCCAGCGGTGCTCGCGGCCGTCGGGGTACTGGAAAACGGCGACGCCTTCGCTGAGGCCGTCCACGGTGTTCGAGTAGTCGATCCACAGGGCGGGCCTCATGTTGGTCGCCTTCTCGCCGGAGGCGCCGGTGTCGGAGACGAGGCGGCCGCCGTGCTCGCCGTTCCACGGCGGGTCGAGGCGGAGGAAGGGCCAGGCGTAATGGACGTCGTCGCTGACGAAGGCGACGCCGCCGGAAGCGGGCGCGAGCGTCCAGACGAGGTCGAGGAGATATTCGCCCGCCCCGAGGCTGTGGACGGTGAGCTCGCGAGTTTCGAGGAGGATGGCCCGGCCGTCCGACTCCCAGACGAGCTCGGCGACGATCTCGGCTCGGCCGCCCTCGGCTTCGATCTTGGGGAACGAGGCCAGGCGGACGCGCTCGCGGAAGGGGGCGGCGTACTCCCCGGACCCGGTCCGGGTCCCGGAATAGAGGGCGTTGTAGAAGCTCAGGTCACGGTCGCCGCCCGCCGGCCGGACGGTGTCGGCGAACCAGAACGAGCGGTGGTGGGGATAGGGCTCGGTCTTCCGGACGAGCAGGTTGCGACCGGAGGGCGTCCGCAGCGGCCAGTAGTGCGGCAGGTCGACGTCGCCGCCGTAGCGGAAGACGAAGGCCTCGCGGCCGCCGACGGAGACGGTCAGCGCGCCCGCGGCGTCGTCGCGGACGACCGTGACGGCGGGCGGGGACGCGCAGGAGGCGAGGGCCGCGAGCGCGGCGAGGACGGCGATAAAAGAGAACGCCGCGGCGGAGGGACGGGCCGGCCGCATCGCCGTCCCCGGCTCACACCTTCCAAGGGGCGCGGTGCGCGTAGTCGAGGCGGCGGTTGGCTTCGTCGTCGCCGGTGAACGTCTCGGTTATGGGGTCCCAGGCGAGCTTGCGGCCGAGCTTCATGGCGATGTGGGTCATGACGCAGATAGAATTCGACCGGTGGCCGACCTCGACCGGGGCGATGGGGTCGCGGCGGGCCCGGACGGCCTCCAGGAAGTTCTTCATGTGGTTGCCGCTTTGCTCGAGCTTGACCTCGCCCTGGCCCGGCTTCCACTTGAGGATCTCGGGGTCGGAGGCCTTGATGGCGCCGCGCTGGACGAAGACCCAGCCCCGGTCGCCCTCGAAGCGGACGCCGGCCGGGTCGCCCGTCTCCATGATCAGGCGGACGCCGTCGGCGTAGACGGCCTCGGCCTTGAATTTGGTGTGGACGTCGAACAGGCCGCGGTCGGGGAACTCGGCGGCGGCCTCGACGCTCACCGGCCCGGTGAGCTCCGAGCCGTGGCCCCATTGGGCGATGTCGATCATGTGCGAGCCCCAGCCGGTGATCATGCCCAGGCAGTACGGTTCGATCTGGAGCCAGCCGGGCCGCTCGTAGCTCGTCTGGGGATGGACGCGGTCCTCGGCGAAGGGGGCCGGCGCGGTCGGTCCCATCCAGGCGTCGTAGTCGAGGTTGGGCGGCACGGGGGTCGGGCGCGCGTCGCCGGCGCCCTGGTCCTCGGGCAGCCAGGCCCGGACGGTGTGGATCTTGCCGACGCGTCCGTTGCGGGCCAGCTCGCAAGCCATCAGGAAATGGATGGAGGAGCGCTGCTGGGAGCCGACCTGGAGGACGCGCTTGTTGCGGCGGACGGCGGCGACCAGGGCCTTGCCCTCGGCGATGGAATAGGTCAGCGGTTTCTCGAGGTAGATGTCCTTGCCGGCCTCGGCCGCGGCCACGGCGTGGGCGGCGTGCCAGAAGTCGGGCGTGACGATGAGGACGCCGTCGAGGTCCGTGCGGGCCAGAAGCTCGCGGAAGTCGCGATAGGCGGCGACGGAGCCGGCCGCGTCCTTGCCGGTCTCGAGAGTGTAGATCTTCTCGGCCAGCCACTGGGCGTCCTGGAGCCGGTGCGCGTCGGCGTCGCAGACGGCCGTGACCCGGGCCCCGGCCTCGAGGCCGCGGTAGATGAGCTCCTGCATGTCGGCCTGGCCCTGGCGGCCGACGCCGAGGCAGCCGAACTGAAGGGTGTCGCTCGGCGCCGGCCGGGCGAAGACGGACGAAGGGACGAGGACGGGGGCCACGGCGGACGCGGCCGCGGCCTTGATGAAGTTCCTGCGGTCCATGGGCGCCTCCCGGCCCGAATGTATACCCCGGGCGTCTCCCCTGTCAATTAAATGGGGACGTTTCTATAGAAACGTCCCCTTTAGAACAGCGAGGCGAGCTTGACGGCGGCGCCGGCGGCGACGGCCAGGATGGCCAGGACGAGCAGGGCGTTCCAGACCTTGCCCTTGAGGCCCGCGGGCATATCGCTCCCGAGGTAGCTCCGCTTGTTCTGCAGGATGAAAAAGGCGACGTAGGCGATGGGCAGCATGACCAGTCCGATCGACGAGGCCAGGACCGGCAGCCAGAACGGCGTCGGATAGAATGCGCCCAGGATGCCGATATTGGCGACCATGGTCGCCGCCCGGTAGCGCCATCCCGACGGCTCGAAGCCCAGCATCTCGCTCAGGACGAAGCCGCAGATGACCATCTCGATGGCCAGGGTCGTGAAGCACATGCCCAGGACGCCGAGCGAGAAGACGACCCGGCCGACGGCCACGCCGGCCACCGGCGCCAGGGCGTGGGCGGCGTCGACGGCCTCGCGGACCCGGATGCCCTGGACGTGGAGCGTGTTGGCGCAGGCCACCACGACCAGCCCGGTCGTCAGGACGAAGGGGGCGAACATCGACACGGCCAGGTCGAAGTTCTTGAGCCCCCGGTGCTCCCGTCCCCAGCCCCGGGCGAGCAGCGTGTAGGGATAGAGGAAGGTCATGTTGACGCCGACGGCCGCGCCGAGGGCCCCGAGGACGATGGTCAGGCCCTCGCGGTCGCGCGGGACGTGGAAGCCGAAGAGCCCCTCGAGGAGGGCGCGGAAGTCGACGCCCGTCTTGACCACGACGACGAGGAAGAACAGGGCCATCAGCAGGACCAAGTACTTCAGGGCCCGTTCGAAGAGCCGGACGGCGCGGCGGCTGCCCCGGCCGTAGCTCCAGCACAGGGCCGTCCCGGCGACGAGCAGGGCCAGGGCGATGGGCAGGCGCGGCATGTCGACGCCGGCGACGGCGAAGACGTCCCGGGCCACGCTCGTGGCCAGGGCGTATTGCGGGAACTGCCAGATGATCGAGGCCAGCAGGACCACCGCGCCCCAGGCGAAGGCCAGGGCCGGGTGGAGGGCCTTGCGGAAGACGTCGTACGGCCGGGCCTGGGTCACCAGGGTCTGGTGCCCGATGGCCGCGAACATGACCACCCCGAGGAACATGGCCACCGGCTGGACCCACAGGAGGTCGTAGCCGTANNNNCGCGCCAACGCCGCAGGCGGCCGGGGCGGGCGTCGATCTCGCGCAGGCGGGCCTTTTCGCCCTCCAGGGCTTCGGGATCGCGGGCCCCGACCATAGGCAGGCCGCGGCGGAGATCGGACATGGCCTCTCCCCTATCTCCGGACCGGGCCGGAGGCGGGGGCCGGGCCCACGGGCGAAAGGTTCGTCACCGGGCGCAGGACGCCGCACATCCCGAGCGTCGGGGTCCCGTCCGGAACATGGAGGATCGGGGCGGCGGCGGCGGCGCCGTCGACGACATGCGGCAGGGCCCCGACGCGGGCGCGGAGCTTCTCGCCCCACGCGACGGGTCCCGCCTCGACGGCCCCGGAGAACGCGGCGACGGACGCGGACGCGGCCTCCCGGTGGACGGCGACAAAGCGGGCCAGCTCGGCGAAATAGGCCTCGCGGTCCGCCGTCCACAGCTCGACGAGGGCCATATAGGCTTTCACGGCCGCGTCCCGGCGGTCGAGGGCGCCCCTGAGGCCCTGCTCCTTGGCCAGTCCGGTCAACCGGGCGAACTCGGCCGGATCGTCATCGACGGCCCGGCCGAAGTAGATGCGGGCGTCGCCGCGCTCGGCCAGCCCGGCGTTGCCCATGACGACGAGCAGGACGAGCTTCTCGCCGTTGACCAGGCGGTGGAGCGTGCCCGGCGGGAACTGGACGTAGCGGCCGGGCGTCAGGTCGACCGTGCGGTAGCCATTGGCCGCGTCGTGGAGCTCCACGGCGCCCTTGCCGCTGAGGACGTAGTACCCCTCGTCCGTCACGGCGTGGACGTGGGGCGAGCCCGACATGCGGCCGTCGGGGGCGGGCCGCTGGTCGTAGACGGTCAGATGGGTCAGGCCGATGCCGCCGATGAGGTCGTCGGCGGGAGCGGCGCGGAGGACCGCGACGATCGCGGCGGCGAACAGGACCGGCAACGCGGCCGTACAAGCGATGTTCCGAGGGCGCATGGGCAAGGCCTCCCGCCCTACGTTCTATCAGAACGGGAGGGTAAAGAAAATGGGGACGTTCCTATTTATTTATTTCATCTCATGAACGCCGGATGAAAAAAATGAATAGAAACGGCCCCGTTAAAAGGAGCCGATGAAGGGGAGCGGGACGAAGGTGTCGATGCCGGCGCCTCTCGGCTTGGCCGTCCGGGCCCGCAGCTCGACGAGCTTCTTGCGCGCGGTCATGACCTCGGGCACGCGGGGATCGCCCTGCTTCCAGAGCGCCGTGAGCGGCTCCAGCTGTTCAACGGCCCGGTCGAGGTCGCCCCGGCCCTCGTAGACGAGAGCCAGGCGCAGCCGGGCGAACGGGTGGATGAGGGCGCCTTCGCGGGCCGAGGCCTCGGGCGAGACCAGGCGCTCGTATTCCTTGACGGCCTTGTCCTTGTCGCCCTTGGCCAGGTAGGCCCGGGCGGCGAAGTCGTATTGGAAGGGCAGGTTCAGCCCTTGGACGGTCATCTCGACGCTGAGGTCGATCTTGACGGGCGGCGCGGCCCGGAAGACCTTGACGGCCTCGTCGTAAGCGCCCTCCGCGAACAGGATCTCGCGCCGGAGGTGGTTGACGGCCATCTCGTTGAGGGACTTCTCGCCGCTCTCGACCGTGCCGCCCCCGGCCGCGATCTCGGCCAATTTGGCCTTGGCCGCTTCGATCCGGCCCTGGCGGACGTCGAGCAGGCCGCCGTAGAGGAGGGCGTAGGCCTTGTTGAGGGTCTCGGTGCCCAGCTTGGTCTCTTTGCGGTAAGCCATGCGCCGATCGAGATTGATCCTGAACTGGTCGAACCGGCCCCAGTCGTAGCAGATCCAGAGCGCGTCGCGGAGGATCATGTCGGCCAGGGACTTGTTGCCGGCGGTCTTGGCCAGCGTCTCGGCCTGGGTGAGCTCCGCGAGGGACTCGTCGACCCGGCCCATGATCGAGAGATAGAAGCCCTTCCACTGATGCCCGTCGGCCCGCATGCCGTCGTTGTAGGCCTGGGAGATCATGTGGTCGACCCAGCGCAGGGCCGCGTCGTAATCGCCGTCGAGGGCGTAGAGGTAGGCCAGCTTCCAGGTCGAGGGGAAGTCCGGCCGGATGGCCAGGGCCTGCTGGTACTTGGCCCGGGCCTTGTCGAACTCCCCCGTCCGGAAGTACAGGTCGCCCATGGAGTCGAACGGATTGGCCTCGCCCGGGTGGGCGGCGGCGTAGCGGTCGAAGGTCTTGAGCGCTTTGTCCTTCTCGCCCATGTCGCCGTAGGTGTAGGCCAGGAGGTTCAGGGCGTAGCCGAATTTGGGATCGATCTCCAGGGCCTTCTCGAACTCGCCCACGGCGTCGGGGAGCTTCCCCGTATTCCGGTAGAACCAGCCGAGGTCGGCGTGAGCCCGCTTGTCCTTGGGGTCCGCCTTGATGACGGCGTGGAGACCCTTGACGTAGCCGTCCATGTCCTTCCCGGCCAGCGCGGACAGGGCCGCGACGTAGAGGGCGTCCTTGCCCTTGCCCGGGCTCGTCTGGCTGAGCTTCTTGAACCGGTCGAGGGCCTTGGCCGAGTTGGCCGTGTCGGCCAAGAGGGCGTAGACCTTGGCCAGGTAGAAATGGGGCAGGGCGAAATTGGGATCCTTTTCGACGGCCTTCTCGAAGGCCTGCCGCGCCTCGTCGTAGTAGTAGCGCTCGAAGCTCTCCTGGCCCTTGAGGAAATACTCGTAGGCCTCCATCGAGCCCGTCGTGACCTCGGTGATGGGCTTGGCGTGGCGGGCCACGGCGCTCTCGGACAGGCCGGCGCCCTGGGAGATCTGCCGGCTGAGTTCGTCGATCTGCGTGCGCAGGATGCTGCCGACGCCCTCGCCCCGCGCCCCGGCGCTCTTGAGCAGGTTCTTGGTCGGGACGTCGTAGACCTTGGCGTCGGTGGCGAACATCGTGTCGGCCTTGGTGAAGCTGCCCAGGACGATGACGTCGACGCCCTCGCGGCGGCAGATGTCGAACCAGGCGTCGCGCTCGGCGTCCGTGATGACGTCGCGGTCCTGGAAGCCGGCCAGGTCGGCCAGCCGCTCCCACGAGGTCACGTCGAGGCCCTTCGACTGCTCGAGGCTGGTGATGAGGAGGTTGGGGATGGCCTTCCTGAGATAGTCGTAGGACGCCTCGCCGGTCAGGTTCTCGAAGCCGACCACGGCGATGGTGTGGACGGCGCCGGTGGCCCGGGGCAGGATCTCTTTCAGGACGACGCCCAGGCCCATGATGCCGGCGAAGGCCAGGACCGGGACCAAGGCCTTCTTCCAGGGGAAGCCCGCCGGGATGGGCCGCAGGCGGGTCTTGCGGGTCGTGGGCTTGGTCCGCGGGGCCGGCAGCGGCGTCGTCCGCAGGGTCTCTTCGACCTGGCCCAGGTCGCGGCAGATCTCGTCGGTCGTCTGGTAGCGGGCGGCGGGGTCCTTCTCCAGGCACTTCAGGATGACGGCGCTGAGGCCGGCCGGCGTCTGGGGATTGAGGCCTTCGGGGCGCGGCGGCCGCTCCGACTGGTGCTTGAAGGCCACGGCGAAGGGCGTCTCGGCGTCGAACGGCAGCCGCCCCGTGACCATCTCGAACAGGATGACGCCGAACGAATAGATGTCCGAACGCCGGTCCGACTCGCCGCCCTCGACCTGCTCGGGCGACATGTACTCGGGCGTGCCGATGACGCTCCCCTCGGCCGTGACGCCGCGGGTCCCGACGGCCCGGGCGATGCCGAAGTCGAGGATCTTGGCGTTGCCCTCCTTGTCGATCATGATGTTGCCGGGCTTGAGGTCGCGGTGGATGATGCCGGCGTCGTGGGCCTCGCTGAGGCCGCTGCAGACCTGCTTGGCGATGGCGACGACCGTGCCGATGTCGAGGCGCCGGGAGCGGCGGATGAAGCTCTTGAGGTCCTCGCCGGGGACGTATTCGAGGGTGATGAAATGGAGCCCCCGGTCGACGCCGAGGTGGTACATCTTGCCGATGTTGCGGTGGGAGATGCGGTGGGCCAGCTTGATCTCGTTGACGAAGCGCTCGCGGGTCCGCGGATCGTCGGCGATGTCGGGCCGGATGAGCTTGATGGCCACTTCCTCGCCCGTCTTGGTGTCGAGGGCCCGGTAGACGCGGCCCATGCCGCCCCGGCCGAGGAGCTCGATGATCTGGTAGCGGTCGCCGAAGACGGAGCCCGTGGGCAGGTTCCAGGACGAGGCCTCGACGGTGCGGGTGGGATCGACGGGGATGGCCAAGGTGCCCGAACCGGAGCCTGAACCGGCGCCCGGGACCGGGGTGGCGCCCGCGGACTTGGGCAGGACGGCGGCGCAGTTCTGGCAGAAGTTGGCCGTCTCCGAGTTCTCGGTCCGGCAGGTGGGGCATAGGGTGGCCATGGTCGCGTTCTCTCGCCGGCTCAGCTCCGAGCGGCTCCTCCTGGTATCCCCCCGTTTAAATGCGCCCCGCCCTCATCCCTATATACGCCTCATCATCTGATAAAGTTTCTCTGCAAGTAACATGCCAAGGGCGGGGGCATGGTCAGGGCCTCTCCCCGCCTGTTGAGAACGCCCCGCCGGGGCGGGGCTTTACACCCCTGGAAATGTATTTTACATCCTGCGGGGACCGGGCCGCGACGGGAGCACAGTCGGGAGGCGGCTGATATTTCGGATATCGCCTGGGGACACGTGGGGACATATACCTCGGGTACGTGTCCCCTACGGCCGCCCTACGGCCGGATGGACAGCGAGATCTTGACCACGCTGCGGTCGGCCAGCGGCTCGAACCGGCTCCGCGGGTCCCAGACCCTCTGCCAGTTCTTGTTGTAGACGAGGTAGATCTCGTTGCCCGGCGAGAGCTGCCAGCGCAGGCGGGCGTTCCAGCCGAGCGAATTGGAGATGCTGTCGTACTGGACGTAGTTCATGAAGCCCAGGTCGGGCGACAGGAAGATGTCGGCCTTGACCTGGTAGACGTTCTCGCTGAAGTCCCCCTGGGGCATGCGGCCGCGGACGAGGTTGGCGTCGAGGGCCAGCGTGGCGTAGCCCTTGAGCTTGAGCGTCAGGCCCAGGTTGACGTCGTCGTAGTGGCCCGAGTAGAACTGGCCGAAGTTCCAGCCGGCCTCGACGACGACCGGCCGGTGACCGGCCGACGAGGCGTTCATCCGGAAGCTCGTGTAGTCGTAGGGCCCGGCCGGCAGGACGACGCCCTCCGCGACCTCGAAGTCGAACGGCAGGACGTCGTGGTTGCGGACGGCGCTGAAGCCGAAGCTCTCGCCGCTCTGGGTCCGGAAGCTCAGCGGCGAGGCCGAGAGCGTGCTCGTCTCCAGGCGCCCGGCCAGGTCCCAGTAGTAGTCGCCGCTGACGTCGAAGAAGAACTGCCGCACGGCGCCGGCCAGGAAGCCGCGCTTGGGCCGGGGCTGGAAGCCGACGCGCAGGAAGCCCGTCTGGATGCCCTGGCGCATCATGAAGCCCAGCCCGGGATCGAGGGACTCGCCGTAGTAGGCGTAGGTCGATTGCACGTTCCAGAGGTCGTTCGGGTAGTTGGCCCGGAAGCCGAAGCCGTGGTGGCGGCCGTCCTCGCGCTCGTTCCAGTTGTAGACGCCCCAGGCGGCCAGCATGAGGTTCTTGTCGCCCAGGAACTTGGACGAGGAATAGTTGAAGTCGAAGCCGAAAAGGGAGTTCTTCGCCCCCGTCGGGCTGCCGTTGGTGAAGACGAAGCCGATCTTGCTCTGGTCGAAGATGTTCTGGGTGACCCGGGCGGCCAGGAGGTTGCGGCCGGGCAGGATCGTTTCGCCGACGGTCGCGGCCTTGGTCTGGACGTCGAGGACGGTCAGGTTGGTATCGCCGATCTTGCCGTAGACCTTGGTCCCCCACAGGACGGGGACCTGGGCGCCGCGGTAGAGGCCGACGGTGCGGCTGAAGAAGGGCGTGAAGCTGACGCTCGAGCTGAAGCTGAAGTTCTCGGAGCCCTCCAGGAAGAACATCCGCTTCTCCGGGAAGAACATCGGGAAGCGGGTCAGGTTGATGCGCCGCTCGTCGGCCTCGGTCTCGGCGAAGTCCATGTTGTAGCTGACGACGGCCGCCAGGTTCGGGGTGATGCTCTTGTAGAGGTCGAACCCGCCGTCGGCGGCCAATTTGTAATCCGGCGAGACGAGCGTGTCCTTGGCGGCGCTGGCCAGGCCGTAGGGCTTGAAGGTCAGGCCCAGGCCCTGCCTGACGCCCTCGATGCCCTGGAGCGAGGCGGCCTCGTTGGGGTTGCTGAAGTTGCTGTCCAGGGTCGTGCCCGACAGGCGGATGGTCTCCATCTTGCGGGCGATGGTCCGCTCGATGTTCAGCCCCCAGGACGTCAGTCCGGGCCGGAAGGAGATGGTCTTGAAGGGGACGCGGATCTCGGCCGACCAGCCGTCGGCCCGGCGCTGGGCTTTGGCCTCCCAGATGCCGTCCCAGTTGAGGCTCGAGTCGCCGGCGTAGGCCAGCCCCTCGCTGCGGGCGCCGCGCGGGTTGACGATGAAGACGTAGGCGTTACGCTTGTCCTGGAAGGGGTCGAGGAGGACGCGGACGCGGTCGTCGCTCGCGGTCGAGCCGCCGTGGCCGCCGCCGTACATCATGTAGGCGCTGCTCCCTCCCCCGCTGTCGTGGGCCATGGTGTTGGCCGCGATGCGGCCGGGCTCGCCGTCGTAGCAATAGACGCCGATGTAGAGGCTGTGGGCGTCGTAGAGGACGCGGGCCTCGGTCCGCTCGGAGGGGTCCTCACCGGGCCGGGGCTCGACCATGCGGAAGCCGGTGATGGCCGGGGCACCCTGCCAGACGGGGTCGTCGAGCAGGCCGTCGACGCGCGGGCCTTCGGCGACGCGGACGGCCTTGATCTCGACGTCGGCGGGGGCGGCGGCGGTGCGGACGGCGGTTGCGCCGGCGGAGAGCGACGGGGCGCCCGTGAACAGGAGGAGCAGGACGAGCAGGGTCGCGGCGAGCATATTCTTCTTCATCTTCGGTACGTTCCGTTCTTTCTTGGATCGGGCGCGCGGCAGACAGGGCCGCGTCAGATAACTTAGACGGCCGCCCGCGGGGTTTCTTCCCCGTCTACTGGGGCATCCAGCTGACGATCTGCCTCGAGACCGTGCCCGCGGCGGGCGGGTCGAGGTTCGTCAGGACGATGACGATGGTGCCGGCCCGCGGGTCCCACTCGACGGTCGAGTTGATGCCCGGCGCGCCGCCGGCGATGCCCAAACCGGAAGCGGTGTCGGGCAGGAAGAGCTTCTTGTCCTTGAGGGCCAGGACGTACTTGAGCATGTCCTCGGCCGTCGAGTAGCCGCCGCCGGCCGATGAGCCCCGCCCGGGCAGGGTGGCGTGATTGAGGACGCGCTCGCCCGCGGGAGCGCCCTCGATCGTGTAGCCCTTGGCCAGGTTGGGCGTGCCGGCGTCGCGCGGGTAGGAGTCCGTGTCGAGCATCCCGACCGGCTTGAAGATGTTCTCCCGGACGTACGTGTAGTAATCGACCCCGGAGGCCTTCTCGATGATGAGGCCGAGGACGATGTAACCGCCGTTGGAGTACTTGTTCGAGGTGCCCGGCTCGAACTCGAGCGGCTTGTCGGCGAAGAGCGGGAGATAATCCTTGAGCGAGCGGATCTTGTCCTTGGGCGTGGCGTCGTAGCGGTCGCCGAAGAAATCCCCGATGCCCGAGGTCATGTTCAGGAGCTGGCGGACGTTGACCTTGTCGGCGGCCTGGGCGTTGGGGTAATCGGGTAGGAACCGCTTGACGGTGTCCTCGAGCGAGAGCTTGCCCTGGCGGGCCAACTGGTGGACGGCGACGCGGGTGAAGTTCTTGTTGATCGAGCCCAGGTTGAACTTGGTGTCCTTGCGGTTGGGGACCTTGGCCTCGCGGTCGGCCAGGCCGTAGGCCTCGTGGAAGATGGTCCGGCCGTCGCGGTTGACGAGGACGACGCCCGAGAATTCGTCGGCGGCCGTCTTGTCCTCGAGGAAGGCCCCGATCGCGGCCACGAACTCGGCCTCGTTCTCCTTGGGATCGGGGACGGTGATCATGGACGGGTCCTCGACCCGGTCGGCCAGGATGGCCACGAGCTTGCGGGGCGGGGTCTTCTCGACCAGGCCGCGCAGGAGGATGTCGTTGCCGTTGCCGGCCTTGACCAGGATGGCCGTCTGGTGCTCGAGCTCGGCCACGACGCGCTGGATCTCGAACGACTTGAGCTGGAGCTTGCCGCCCTGGTAGCGGGCCAGCCGTTGGGGCACGGTCAGCTCCTTGAGAGCGGATACGGCGAAGTGACTCTCGAAAAAGGCCTTCATCCGGTCGAGGCTGCCCGTGTTGAAGGCCTCGATGTAGGCCTTGAGGTGGGTCGTGGCGGGCTTCTCGGCCGGCGCCTTGGCGGCCTGGGCGGAAGCGGGCCCGGCCGGCGCCAGTATGGCTATCGTGAAGGCGGCCACGAGGGTCGCCCCGGCGAACGATCGTCCGTGCCGTCTCATGTGTCCTCCTCGGATGCGGGGAGTCCCTTCCCCGCGAGAAGGAAATTATAGCACGAGACGGGAAGGATGTGGGCTAATCCCTGCGGACCCGGATCCAGGCGACGTTCTCGAATGCGCCGGGCTCGAGCAGGACGGTCCGGGTCATCGGCTGCCCTTTCGTCTTGGCCAGCGTAACGATGATCTCCCGGGGCCTCAACTCGTAGCCGGGCCCGTGCCCGGCGTCGAGGCCCGTCAGGAGCCCGCCGACCGCGAGCGCGCCGGCGCCCCAGATCAGGAAGGACATCGATGCGACATTGGGATCTTCGTCATGGGCCATGTTATAGGCGACCGCCGGGATGACCGCCGGGATAAAGCCGAGCAGGAAGTTGGCGATGACGGGTCCGCCCGACAGCTTCCGCTCCGGCCGGATCTCGACCGGGTCGTAGCCGTCGTATTCGATGCGGATGACCTGGCCCTTCCCGCCCCTGGGGATCTTGATCTCGAGCGGAGTCGCCCCTTGGGGCGTGCCGTTGAGGCTCACCCTCGCCCCGATGGGAGCGGACGTCACGGGGATCCTCTGCGTATTGCGCCGGATGACCGTCGCGCAGGCGGATGAGAGGGCGAAGACGGCGATGAGAGTCCCGACGAGAAGCCGTGGGTTCTTCCTGGTCATGGGCCCTCCTTTCGCCATCATTATGGGGCCGCCAGGGCGCCGAGTTGTCAAGCCGCTGTCAATTCCGAGGGATGGACCGGAGAGGAGGCGGACCGAGCGCGCCCGGCCCGATCCGGACGGGCGGCCCGCGGCCCCGGCTCAACGCCTGTTCGCCCGGATACGGGCGGCACGGGCTTCGATCTCCGCGGCTTCGTCCTCCCGGCCGGTCGCACGATAGAGGGCCGCGACGACGTCGAGGGTCCCGGCCACGGCGATGTGATCAGGACCCAGGGTCTTCTCGGCGATCGCCAGCGACCGCTCCAAAAGGGGCTCCGCCAGTTCGAACCGGCCTTGGTCCCCGTAGATCAGAGCGAGGCCGAGCAGGCATTCGGACGCCCGGGGGTGATCCGGGCCCATGGACTTTTCGATGATGGCCAACGATCGATCATAGAGCGATTCCGCCTCGCCGTAGCGCCCCTGATCGTGGTAGAGGCCGGCGAGGTTGTTCAAGCTCCCGGCCACGTTCGGGTGTTCCGGGCCGAGGGCCTTCTCGTAGACCGCCAGCGCGCGAAGGCCGAGCGGCTCGGCGTCGGCGTAACGGCCTTGGTACTGGTTCAGGAGGGCGAGATCGCCCAGGATCGAGGCCACGACGGGATGGTCCCCGCCGAACGACTTCTCCGCGATCGCCAGCGCGCGCCCGAGAAGCGGCTCCGCCTCCGCGTACCGGTCCAGATTGAGATAGATCCGCGCCAGGGCGTCCAAAGCCGTGGCGAGGTCGGGATGATCGGGACCGAGGGTTCTCTCCCGGATCGCAAGGGCGCGCTTGGAGAGAGGCTCCGCCTCGTCGTCCCGGTCCTGTTCATCATAGAGCGAGGCGAGATTCTCCAGGCAAGTGGCCACTTCGGCATGGTCCGGGCCGAAGGCCGCCTCGTAGAGGGCCAGCGCCCGCAGGATCAGCGGCTCCGCTTCCGCGTACCGGCCCATTGCGCGGTAGAGGGAAGCGAGGTTATCCAGGTTCGTGGCCAGGTTGGGATCGTCCGGCTCGAGGGCTTTCTCGAAGATGTCCCGCGCGCGCTTATAGAGGAGTTCCGCTTCCTCGTACCGCCCCGACACCTGGCAAATCAGGGCGAGGTTGTCCAGGCAGATCGCCGTGTCGGGATGGCCCGGATCCAGGGCCTTCTCGTAGATCGCCAGGGCGCGCCGGCAAAGGGGCTCCGCTTCCCCGTACCGCCCCTGGTGGCTATAGGACATCGCCAGGTTATCCAGGTCCGTGGCCACATCGGCATGGTCGGGACCGAGCGCCTTTTCCCGGATCGCCAAAGAACGCTTCAAGAGCGGCTCCGTTTCCGCGTTCCGGCCCTGGGCGCGGAAGAGAGCGGTGAGATGGTCCAGGATCTCCGCCAGGTCGAGGTGATCCGGGCCGAGGGACTTCTCCCGGATCGACAGGGCGCGTTCGAAGAGCGGTTCCGCTTCGCCGTCGCGGTCCTGGACGCTGTAGAGCGAACCGAGATTGACCAGGCAGGTCGCGACGTTGGGATCGTCCGGCCCCAATGACTTCTCCTCGATCTCGAGCGCGCGCTTGAAGAGCGGCTCGGCCTCCGCGTAACGGCCCAGGGCCTGGTGGAGCAACGCCAGGAGGTTCAGGCTGACGGCCACGTCGGGATGGTCCGGGCCCGCGTTCTTCTCGGCGATCTCCAGCGCCTTTCCGGCCATTTCGAAAGCCCGCTCGAGGTCGCCCTTGCGATAGAGCGCGTCGGCCTCGTCCGAAAGGACTTGCCACGCTTCGCCCGCTCCCCCGGCACCGGGGGAAACGGCGCCCGCCAGCGAAGGGAACTGCTTGACCAACGCCGCCATCGTCTCCCGGGAGATCGTCGCGGACAGCCGGATGCGATCATCGCCCGCGGTGATGACGAGGCCGTTCATCAGCTCTCCCACGGCCGGCAACCGGGCCGAAGATATCGTGCCGATGGCCTTCAAGCCGGTCAGGACCGAGGCCAGCCCGGCATTCTGCTCCTTGGTGCCGCCGAAGAGACCGATGTCGGCGACGAGCGATCTCGCGACATCGCCGTCCAAGGTCATGGTCACGCCGCGGACGGTCTCGAATACCTTGAGCAGGGGGTCGGATCCGGCGCCTTTCTTGATGAGCCCGGGCGGGATGGAGACGGCGCCCCAGACGAAGCCGGACGTGTCGACTTCCTCGAGGAGGGCCGTGACCTCGGCGTTGGAGGCCAAAGGCTCGGCCTTTTTCCGGAAGACGTCGATGATCCCTTTGACCCCCACATCGCTGCTGAGCACGATGTGGGTCGGGTCGAGCAAGGCGACCTCGGCCGGCAGATCTTTCCGCTTCTCGTTCAGACGGGATAGGACCGTCACGCCTTTATAGGTCTCCGATCTCGAACCGGGGACCTTTTTTCTGATCGCTCGCCCGACCTTGCCCTTGTCGTATCTCAGGTTGAGGATGGAAACCTCTCCGGTCGGCATGAGGACCAGGCCGAAGATCACGGAGGAGATGTCCTTTCCGGGGTCGATGCCGGCCAATTTGATGAATTCGTAGATATCCCCCTGAGGCTCAGACTCCCAGAGGGCCTCCAGGCTTCCGCCGCCCTTCTCGGACGTCTTGGCATCGATCACGATCACGCCGGCCATCGACCGGGGCAGGAGCTCGAGCAGGTCGTCGAGGACCGCCTGGTTCTGCGTGGGCGCCGGCGGCGGGCCCGGACGCGTCGATTTCGTTTGCTCCGTTCCCGCGGCCTGGGCCGCAGCACCGAGCCACGGGAGCAAAGCCAGCAGGGCCAGCGTCTGTTTCAAAGCTCGTTCCCTTAACCTCCGGGCTTTCTCAGCACGCGAGCGAACGGATGCGGGCCGCCCGGCTTTCGAACTCCTCGGCCTCTTTCAGCCGTCCCGCGGCCCGATACAGTTTTGCCAGGTTCTCGAGGCTCTCGGCCACGTCGGGGTGGTCCGGCCCGAGGGCTTTCTCCCGGATCGCCAGCGCGCGCAAGAGGAGCGGCTCGGCTTCGGTATACAGCCCCTGTCGGGAGCACAGAAGCGCGAGGTTATTCAAGCTCCTGGCCACATCGGGGTGATCGGGACCGAGGGCCTTTTCCCGGATCGCCAGCACGCGCGTATCGAGCGGCTTCGCCTGCGCGTACATGTCCTGGGCGTAGTAGATTCTCCCGAGCATGTTCAAGGTTCCGACCAATCTGATACTGTCCGGACCGAAGGCCTTCTCCCGGATCTCCAACGCCCGTTTGTAGGCCGGCTCCGCCTCGGCGTACCGTTTCCGTCCCGAATAGGCGTTCCCGAGGTTGTAGTAGCTCACCGCCACATCGAGATCGTCGGGACCGTTGACCTTCTCCCAGATAGCCCCCGCCCGCTTGTAGAGCGGCTCCGCTTCCGCATACCGATTTTGCCGGTAATTCAGATTCCCGAGGCGGTTCAAGGTATTGGCCAAATCGGCATGGTCGGGACCGAGGGCCTTCTCCCGGATCGCCAACGCGCGCAAGAGGAGCGGCTCGGCTTCGGTATACCGCCTGAGTTCCAAGTAGACGCCGCCGAGGTTATGCAGGTCCACCGCCACTTCGAGATGGTCGGGACCGTTGACCTTCTCGAAGATCGCGATGGAACGCTTGTAGAACGGCTCCGCTTCCGCATACCGGTCCTGGTCATAACAGAGATTCCCGAGCCGGTTCAGGACGTTGGCCACATCGGGGTGGTCCGGGCCGAGGGCCCTTTCCCTGATATCCAGAGCGCGTTTGAAAAGCGGCTCCGCCTCCGCGTACCGGTCTTGGTCGCGGTAGACATCCCCCAGGTTGAACAGGCTCCAAGCGAGGTCGAGAGTATCGGGGCCGAAAGCTTTATCCCTGATCTCCAGGGCGCGCTTGTAGAGCGGTTCGGCCTCCGCGTACCGTTTTTGCCGATAATAAAGATATCCGAAGCCGTTCAGGACGCTGGCCACGTCCGGGTGGTCCGGCCCAAGGGCCTCTTCGGCGAGCTTCAGCGCCTGTCCGTACGCCTCGAGGGCACGATCGGTCTGTCCCTCGCGATAGAGGTCGTCGGCCTGCGCGGAGAGGGTTCGCCACTCCGGAGCGCCCGGCTCGGCAGCCTTTGGCCCGCCTGCCGTCGCCTCGACGAACCGATAGAGCTTGCCCAGGGTCTCGTGCGATACGGTCAAGGTCAGCCGGGTGTAGTCCTCGCCCGAGGTGAGGGCGATCCCGCTCAGAAGCTCCGCCAGGGCCGGCTGTTCGGCCGCGTACAATGCGCCCACGGCTTTGAGGCCGTCGAGGTTCGCGGCGAAAACGGCGTTCTGCTCCGCAGTACCGCCGAGGGTCCGGATATCGACGACCAATGTCGAATCCTTGTCGTCGACGGCCACGATCATCCCCTTGAACCCTTCGATGGCCCTGAGCAGTGGATTGGCGTCGGCGATCATCTTGACCTGCTCCGGAGGATAGGACACGGCGATCCAGGCGATGCCGGACTTGTCGACACGGCCCATCATCGCGGCCATCTCGGGATCTTGGGCCAGGGATTCGGCTTTCTTCTGGAAGACGTCGATGACGCCCCGGATGCCCGAGTCGTCGCCAAAGACGATGTGGGCGCCGTCGAGGAAGGCCAGCCGGAGCGGCATCGGGCCCATTCCGCCCGGGCCGGCAGGCGCGGCCGCCGCAAGCACGTCCTCGTCGACGAAGTTGAAAACGGTCACTCCGTTATAGACCTCCTGCTTGGCCGCCGGCACCTTGTCTTTGACCAGGTCCATCATACGGTTGCTGTCGGAGGACAGGCCGACGATCATGGCCATGTCCTTGAGGGGGGCGGGGCTCGCGGGCATGGACAACTTGGCGGAGAGCGCGGCAGCGGGTATCCCCCAGCTTATATAAGCGACGTCCCTTTTCGGATCGATGCCGCTGGTTTGGACGAATTCGCCGTAGAGCTTCTCGAATCCGGGGCCTGCCAAGGCTTTGGCGATGGCGTCGATCCCCAGAAGTCGCTGGAAATCGAGGACCATGACGATGACCGTCGAGCGGGGCAGGAATTCGAGCAGGTCTTTGTCGGCCGCGGCGACCTGCCCCGCTGCCCACCCCGGCGCGACGGCGGCGCTGACCAGAACGAGACAAAGGATCAGGACGGCCCATTTTTTCATGGCTCCCACCTCACCGGCCTTGAGTATAGCCAATTCACCCTAACGTTGCCACAGGAGATCCTCTTCGGATCCCGCGGATGAGTTCTCAGGTCTGCCTCCGCACTCCGCGTGGACTCCCATCCGGGCCAAGGATAACTCGCGGGTAGAGGCGAGTTGTCAACGTCGCGTCAAATATTCGGACCGGCCGGGGCGGCCGCGGGCGGGACGGATCAGGGTCCGGGGTGGGTCACGAAGGGAGCGCGCCTGGCCCGATTCGAACGGGCGACCTGCAGATTCGAAGGGCCGCGATTGGTGAATCCAAACGGTTTCAGCTAAATAGTTTATCGCCGCGCATTCTATTAGGTGTGCTTTAGATGCGCTGTGGACGGAGAGCTTCCTCAAACGCTCGCTTTATCGTTTGATCGATCGGATGCGGGTGGCTCGGGCCTCGAGCTCTTCGGCTTCTTTCTCCCGATGGGTCGCTCGATACAGCTCAGCGAGGAAGTTCAAGGTCAAGGCCAAATCGGGGTGATCCGGCCCGAGAGACTTCTCCCGGATCGCGAGCGAGCGCTTCCAGAGCGGCTCCGCCTCCGCGTACTTGCTCTGGACCTGGAAAAACATCGCCAGATCGTAGAGGTTCGTCGCCACGTCGGGATGATCCGGGCCAAGCGCCTTCTCCCGGACCGCGAGCGAGCGCCTCCAGAGCGGTTCCGCCTCCGCGTACTGGCGTTCGTAATAATGGAGACGCGCGAGCCTCTCTAGGACGGTTGCGACCTGGGGATCTTCAGGCCCGAGAGTCTTCTCGCGGATCGCCAGCAGGCGGTCGCAGAGCGTTATCGCCTTGCCATTCTGGCCGAGAGACTCAAAAAAATCGACGTGGCCGCTCAGGTCCTTCACGACATCGGGATGATCCGGGCCCAGGGCCTTTTCCCTGATGGCCAGCGCACGCTCGTAGAGCGTCCCCGCTTCCTGGGCCCAGCCCTGGTCGAGGTAGAGATCGCCGAGCGTATCCAGGATCGGGGCCAGCTCGGGATCGTCCGGCCCGACGCTCCGCCCGGCGATCTTGAGCGCCCGTTCTCCCACCTCGACCGCACGGTCCAACTGGCCTTTGCCGCGGAGGTCCCTGGCCTCCTCGAGGAGGGCCTGCCACTTCCCGGCCGCTCGGCGGATTACGGGAGGAGCATCGCCCGCGATCCGCTTCATGGTGATGGTTTCCCCGCGGTCGACCTTCCTATGGGATCCGCCGTCGGGGTCGGGCATTTCGATCGTCATCGAGGTCTCGTAGATGAGGGATTCGGGCCATCCCGACGTCAAGTCGACTGCGACTTCCGTCCTGGACTCCACGGAGAGGCTCTTGAAAAGGTCTTTGGGCATGGAGTTCGCCATCTCCGGGGCGAACTTCTCGACGAAACCGCGAGCGATCTTTTCGATGATCCCCGGCGTCCGGGAGGGATCGAGGCTCGCCGCCGCCAGGATAACGGCCCGGTGATGAGCTTGGTCGTATTCCTTGACGGAGAGCCGGCCTCGCGCCGGGAAGGGATCGCCGCCAAAAAAGGGATTCGGAAACGCCATATCGTATTCGAAGGGCTGAGCGGTCGGGATCCTCTTGCCCAGGCAAGCGAAAAACAGGTTCGGCTCCTTGGTATAGTAGGCCGTCATCAAATCGCGATTCTCGTAGAACGTCTTCACGGATGCGAGCGTGCCGGTCTCCTGCTGGCCCGCTCCTTGCGCCTTCATTTGCTTCTGGATCATCTCGAGTCCCTTGGTCAGCCGTTCTTGGATCTCTTCCCAATTCGCGAGCTTCAGGCTGTCGGCCCCCCGCTCAAGTTGGAGCAGCAGGCGCACGCTGCGCATGAGATCCACGATCCTCTGTTCTTCGGGGCTGGCCTCCTCGCCTGGAGGATCGGGGCGGAACGTCCCATATGTCCACGTGATCAGGAATCCGGACTCGTCCGCCCGGGAGATCTCGACGGTCACGTCGGTCGTCATCTTCGGCTCGCCGGCATCACCCTTCTGGGCCATGGTCATGGCGTATCTCGCCCGCTCGCCCACCCTCGAAGGGAATGGCGTATCGACCGCGTCCTTCGCCGCGGGTTTCTGTGCGGGCGCCCGCGCCACCCAGCCGGACGCGGCCACGGCAAGGGCCAAGGCCATGGAGCCAAACAGGGCAACGTTCTTTTTCATGGTTCCTCTCGGCAGATGCCATAAGTATAGTCCGGGAACCGAGAAAGCTGTCAAGGTTATGTCAATTGCAGGAAAGAGGCATGTGAAGATGGGAGAGCGCGCCTGGCCCGATTCGAACGGGCGACCTGCGGATCCGAAGGGCCGCGACCAGTGATTCTAACCAGTTTTATTTAAAGAGGTTAAGAAAATGGCGTATTAAGGTGCGCAATAAGTGTGCCGCCGTCAGGAAGCATTTTTGCAGCACACCCTTTCCTATAGCTTTCCGCAAAAGGGCGGCCCTGGTCTCGAGTTCCTCGGCTTCTTTCTCTCGTCCGGTAGCCCGATACAGACGCGCCAAAACCTCATAGATCTCGGGCATCCTGGGGGAATTCCGGCCGTGGTCCTTCATTTCAGTCGCCAACGCGCGCTTTAATAAGGGTTCGGCTTCCACGTACCGACCCTGGGATAAGCAGAGCGTCGCGAAGTTCTTAAGAATCCCGGCGATATCCAGGGGGATGCCGCCGACCTTTTCATGGATCGCGAGTAAGCGCCTATAGGAGAGTTCTTCCTGAGTCTGCTGGCCCATGGCACGATAGACTTCAGCTAAAGAATATAGGCTTATAGCCACCTCGGGGTGATCAGGGCCCAAGGCCACTTCAAAGATCGCCAGCGAGCGCTTTTCGATCGTCTCCGCTTCTGCGAACCGGCCCATGTTGTAGTAGAGCGATCCTTGAAACCTTAAACTCCCGGCCACCTCAGGATGATCTGGGCCGAGCTCCCTCTCGTAAATCGCCAGAGCCTTTTTGCCCACCTCCAGCGCACACTCGAACTCACCTGCAAATCCGAGCTCGTCGGCCTCCTCATTCAGGGCCTTCAATTCCGCAAGCACGCCGTCATCAATATCGTCTTCATTCTTCGGAGACATTGCTCACTCTCCAAGGAAAGCCCAACAGGCCCATGTACTTTTTATGACTCACTTTTTAAAGCAGGAGTATAGCCCGAGAACGGCGAAAGTTGTCAAGGTTATATCAATTCGGGCGATGAGGCTGGCCTCTCCCGAAATCCGCATTTGAGGGAAAAATGTTGAAGGTGGGGAGAGAGCGCGCCTGGCCCGATTCGAACGGGCGACCTGCGGATTCGAAGTCCGACGCTCTATCCAGCTGAGCTACAGGCGCGCCTTGACGGCCTCCCCATCATAAGGGCGGCGGGCCGGCAAATCAAGGCGGCCCCTCTCCCCCGGTTGACAAGCCCGGGCTTTAATCCTATTATTTCGATAGGATTTAAGCCCGGAGGGGGACATGACGTCCAAGCCCGCCGCCGCGTCGTCGCCGCACGGACCCGTCAAGCGCTACCCGCCCGGCTCGCTGCCGGACAAGCTCCGCAGGCGCGGCCTGGCCCGGACGTTCGCGGCCTTCGCCGGCAGCGGCTGGTTCCTCTACGAGATCGTCCACTTCGTCCTCGTCGACCACTACCACCTGCCCGACGTCCTCAAGGACATCACCATCGTCACGATCCTCGGGGCCTTGCTCGCGGTGCTGGCTTGGCGCTGGTTCCGGGGCGAACGCGCGAAGCGGGCCCGGCGCTGGGCTTTCATCGTCGTCCCGGTCCTGGCGGCCGCCACCCTCGCGCTCGACGTCGCTTTTCTGACCCGTTGGAAGGCCCACGGCCCGGACGTTTACGCAGAGGCCTCGCAGGGGCCCGCCTACGACGCCTCCATCGCCGTCCTGCCCTTCGTCAACATCGGCGATGACAAGGACCAGGACTACTTCTGCGACGGCCTGACGGAGGAGATGATCACGCGCCTGAGCCGGATCCGGTCCCTCAAGGTCACGGCCCGGACGTCGGCCTTCGCGTTCAAGGGCGACAACCGCGACATCCGCGATATCGGCCGCCGGCTGGGTGTCGAGAAGGTCCTCGAGGGCAGCGTCCGCAAGGACGCCACGCGCGTCCGCGTTTCGGCGCAGCTCATCAACGTCGCCGACGGCTTCCACGTCTGGTCCGAAACCTACGACCGCGAGCTCGGCGCCGTGCTCACCCTCCAGGACGAGATCGCCGGCGCGGTGGCCCGGGAGCTCAGGCTGACGATCCTCGAGCCCTCCGATCCCCTGGCCCAGACCGATAGCCTCGAGGCCTACAACGAGTTCCTGCTCGGGCAGCACTACTATGTCTCGCCGACGCGGGAGAACCTGGACAAGGCCGTCGGCCACTACCGACGGGCCGTGGCCGTCGATCCCGGATACGCCCGGGCCTGGGCCGGATTGGGCGCGGCCCTCGCCTTCCAGGCCAACGTCGGCTTCACGCCCACGGACGCGGGCTACACCGAGGCCATCGCCGCCGTCCGCCGCGCGCTCGGCCTCGACGACGCCCTGGCCTACGCCCATGTCGTCCTGGGCTGGATCCACATGACCTACAATTGGGACTGGCGGGCGTCCGAGGCCTCTTTCGCCAAGGCTTTGCGGCTCGATCCCGCTCGGGGATATTTCGGGGCGGCCCAGCTGGCCCTGGTCCTGGGGCGGTTCGACCGGGCCTTGGCCCTGGCGCGGCGGGCCGTCGAGCTCGACGCCCTCAACACCTCGGCCCTGATGAACCTGGCCCTGACCGCCTTCTATGCCGGGCGCCTGGAGGAATCCGTCGAGGTCTTCCGCAGGATGCACGACATCGATCCGGAGCGCGGCAACATCCACGCCCTGCTGGCCCAGGTCTATCTGGCCCGGAACCGGGCGGAAGAAGCGCGGGCGGCGCTCGAGGAGGAGAAGGACCCGTTCTTCCGCCTGCCGGTCGAGAGCATGATCGAACGGGCCATGGGCCGCGAGCGCGAGTCCTACGAGGCGTTGGGGACGTTCATCGACCGTTATGGGAAGGGCAACGCCTACCAGATCGCCCAGGTCCATGCCTTCCGCGGCGAGACGAACCTGGCCCTCGAATGGCTCGAGATCGCCTACAAGGACCGCGACGGCGGCCTGTACCTGACCAAGGTCGATCCGTACTTTAGGGTTCTGCGCGGCGACCCGCGGTTCGCCGCTTTTCTGAGCAAGATGGGCTTCCCGGCCGACGCGCCCTGATCCGCGGGTTCCGCCCCGATCTCAGGTCGTCTTGGCCGCTTCATTCCAGTTCGGCGGCTCGGCGCCGAGCAGGTGGCGGACGAAGAAGTCGTACATCTTGCGCTCGCCGTAGGCCCCGCCCATGCCGTGCCCGGCGCCCGGGATGACCAGCAGGTCGAAGACCTTGTTGGCCTTGATAAGGGCGTTGACGACCTGCATGGTCGAGGCCGGGTCGACGTTGGTGTCCATCTCGCCGACGATGAGCAGGAGCTGGCCCTCGAGGCGCGCGGCGTTGTCGACGTTGGAGGAGGCGGCGTACTCGGGCCCGAGCGGCCAGCCCATCCACTGCTCGTTCCACCAGATCTTGTCCATGCGGTTGTCGTGGCAGCCGCAGGAGGAGACGCCGGCCTTGTAGAACTCGGGGTGGAAGAGCAGCCCGGCCAGCGTGTTCTGGCCGCCGGCCGAGTTGCCGTAGATGCCGACGCGGGTGATGTCGTAGGACGGGTCCTTGGCCGCCAGAGCCTGGTGCCAGAGGATGCGGTCGGGGAAGCCGGCGTCGGCGATGTTCTTCCAGCAGACGTCGTGGAAGGCCTTGGAGCGGTTGCTCGTACCCATGCCGTCGCACTGGCTGACGATGAAGCCCAGTTCGGCCAGGGCCTGCTGGGAGGAGAAGGCGCGGAAGGACTTGGGGACGTAGGAATCGTGCGGCCCGGCGTAGATGTACTCGATGACGGGGTAGCGGCGGGAGGGGTCGTAGTGGGAGGGCCGGTAGACGACGCCCCAGATGTCGGTCGTGCCGTCGCGGCCCTTGGCCACGAAGACCTCGGGCGCCTTCCAGCCGGCGGCGGCGAGGGCCGAGATGTCGGCCTTCTCGACGGGCATGACGACGCGGCCGTCGGCGGCGCCGCGGATCTCGGTCACGGGAGCGAGGTCGACGCGCGAGCGCGTGTCGACGAAATAGGCCCCGTCGGCCGAATAGGCGACGGTGTGGTGGGCGCCGGGTTCGGTCAGGCGGACGAGGCCGGTGCCGTCGAGGTTGGCGCGGTAGGCGTCGATGAAGTAGGGGTCCTGGCCGGGGACGACGCCGCTGGCCTGGAACCAGACCTGGCGCTTGGCTTCGTCGACGCGGTCGACCGAGCGGACGACCCACTCCCCCGCCGTGATGGGATTCTTGACGGCGCCCGTCGCCCCGTCGAGGAGGTAGAGGTGGTTCCAGCCGCTGCGCTCGGACATCCAGACGACCTCGCGGCCGTCGTCGAGGTCGCGGCGGTATTTTTTGCCGCCCCACTCGCTGTAGGTGAAGAAGGTCTTGGCCCGCTCCTCGACGGCGGCCCGGGCGGCGCCGGTCGAGGCGTCGACCTCGATGACCCGGTAGGTCTGGTGGCCGCGCTCGTTGTACTCGAAGGTGAAGGCCCGGCCGTCCTTGCGCCAGACGGGGCCGGAGATCTCGTAGGGATTGGGGAAGAGGGCCGGGTCGACCTCGAGGCGGGCTTTCGTGTCGACCAGGAAGAGGACCGGGCGCTCGACGTCGAGGGCGTCGCCCGGCTTGGCGTACTCCATCGCGTGGTACTTGGGCTGGAGCTGGCCGGCCGGCGAGGACTCGACGTACTGGATGACGCGGTGGTAGCCGCGGCGCAGGCGGTAGGCGGCGAGCTTCTTCGAGTCGGGCGACCAGGCGATGGAATCGAAGGTGTAGTAGTCGCCCTCGGTGCCGTCGCGGCTGAGGAAGACCTCGTCCTTGCGGCCCTTTTCGCGCAGGACGACGTTGTAATTGCGGATGGCGGCTTCCCAGCGGCCGTCGGGCGAGGCCTTGGCGCTCTTGGAGACGGCTTCGGGGGCGGGGCCGCGCTCCCACATGGAGAGCGGATAGCCCGAGGGGTCGCGGGTGGCGGCGGGGAGGTCGAGCTTGCTGAGCTTATAGGCGGAGAGATCGCAGGACCAGCGCGTGCCGGCCGCCACGAATTCGACGGATCTCCCGTCTTCGCTGAAGGTCAGCACGGCGAAGGGGAGCGCCAGGGGCTCGAACTTCTCGCCCGTGGCGGAGGAGAGGGCGGCCGCCATGCGGACATGATCGAAGGCGGGAGCCTTCTTTTTCGCGGCCGCGTCGGCGATCCAGAACACGCTGCCGCCGGCGACGGTCTTGCGGTACCAATAGCGGGAGGTCTTGCCGATCCAGCCGCCCCGATCGACGATGTCGAGGGCCAGGGGCTGGTACTTGGCGCGAAGCCCGGCGACGCGCTCGTAATCGGCCCGGGTGACCTGGGATTGGGATTGGGCGGACGCGGGGGCCGGGACGAGTGCCGTGAAGGCGAGGACCGCGATGAGCGCGAAGGCGAGCCGAGGGACCGCTGGGCGGCGAGGGTTCATGACGTCTCCTCCTGAATAGGGTGGCTTTATCTTATTTGAGGGGCGCGATGAGGCGCAAGGCCGGAGTGAGATGTTTTGAGGCCCGAAAAACGCGAAATTCGGGCGAGCCCTGCCTGGAGGGACGACGTTGTTTTGACTTAAGTTGTTTATTGTATTATAAAAGCTGGGGTCTGACCCCGATGATGACCCCGATGATGATCTCCTTCGATTTTGATGGCGTGCTGGCATCGCTCGTTCTCGGGCGGACGTGGGAGAAGACCAAGGCGGCCAAGAGGCCGGTTCCGGTCGTCACGCCCGTCGTGCGGGCCGCGAAGCGCGGGCTGGCCGCCCTGACCGAGGGCCTGCGCCGTCCCCTCCCCCGCGCCGAGCGGACCCTGCGCGAGCTGCGCGCCTCCGGGGCCACCCTCTGCCTCCTGACGTCGCGGACGGGCGAGCGCATCGCGGCCGCGGAGCGTTGGCTCTCGAAGAACGGCTGGACGGACCTCTTCGACCGCAAGTTCTACAACGAGGCCGGCCTCGACGCCGACCGCTTCAAAGCCTCCGTTCTCCACGACCAGCCCATCGACGCCCACATCGACGACGATCCCGAGACGGTCGCCTGTCTGTCCCGCCTATTCCCGGACAAGCGCTTCGTCCGCTTGGACCACTACCGGCGCAAGGGGCCGTCGGCGGCCAACATCGCCACCGTCCGGGAGTGGGAAGAACTGCCGGCCGCGCTGTCCGGCCTCAGAAAGTGAAGGCCAGCCCGGCGTAGAGCTTGGTCTCGCGGCCGCGGGCGGCGACCTCGGCGAGCCGGCCCCGCCGCCAAACCTCCTCGACCTCGGCGAAAGCCTCGAGCCGCGTCCCCGGTACTCGCCAGGCGGCGCCGAGGAGCAGGCGGCGGCGGCCGTCCTCGAGGCGGGCGTTGTTCGTGACCGCGTCCGCGAAACGGTCGAGATAGTCGATCGAGCTCCAGGCGCCGCCCGAGGCCAGGGCCCGGAGGCGCAGGCCCCGCCAGTCCAAGCGCACGGCGGCCGAGACCGATCCCCCCAGCCCGTAATAGTAGCCGTAGTAGAAGACCGTGGTCTTCAGGCCGGCGATGTCGTGGTCGAGGGAATAGTCGTTGAGGGCCAGGGCATTGACCAGCCCGAAGTCGAGCGAGGCCTCGACGGTCGTCCGGAGCCGGAGGCCGCGGCTAAAAACGGTCAGGTCGACGACCGGCCCGGCGACGTGGAGCAGGGCCAGCTTGTCGGTGAAGCGGCGCGGCTCTTCGAGCCGGAGCTTGGCGAGGTCGGTCCGGACCGGTACGGGGTGGGCGTCGTACTCGGCCAGGGGCCGCTTCTTGAACAGCTCGAACGACGAGCCGAGCCCGACGGTCAGGCTGTAGCCGTCGCCCGTCGCGCCGATCCGTTGGATATGCCGGCCCCAGGTGACGGTCCGGGTGGCGAAGCGGGTCTCCTCGGCATGCCCGCCGCGGGCGGCCATGTCGAATGTGATCTCGCTGACGTAGGGCTCGTCGACGGCGCGGCGGACGGCGCCCGGCCGCCCGTACTCGGGCAGGTCGAGGAGGCGGGCCTCGAGCCCGAAATAGACGTCCGTCGCGGGGGCGAGCCCGAGGGGGGCGATGCGCCGGGCGCCGGCGAAGAGACGCATCTCGTGCCAGCCGGGGGCGACATAGGTCTCGGCGGCCGGGTCCCGGCGGTCGAGCCAGTGGTTGATCTTGACGGCCGGGTTGAGGAAGCCGAGGGCCCGCGGCAGGAAGCCGCGCTGGTGGCAGAGGAAGTGGCCGATCCGGTACCAGGGCTCGCCGGTCGCGAAGCCGCCGAGGCCGGTGATGATCTGGTCGTTGATGGAGATGACCTCCTTCGGCTCGCCGACGATCTCCCACCACGTCGAACCGGCGACGGACATCAGCCACGAGTAGAACCAGGTTTGCCCGTTCGTCCGTCCGAACTGATAGTAGGTCGCGCCGGCCAGGACGTGGGACCAGTTGAGCGAGAACTGGTTCGAGTCGAAGCGCAGGCCGTCGAGAAGGAAGATCCGGGAGATCTGGGACTCGGTGTCGATGGCGAAATCCCGGTCCTCGGGAAAAGAATCGCCGGTCCAATAGTTGACCGTCGTGGCGACCGAGAAGGCCAGCTGTTCGAGCCAGGCGCGGAGGCGCTTGCCGGCAGGGCGAGCGGCTGGAGCGGCGGCCGGGGCGAGCGAGAAGGTCACGGCGACGGGCCGCGCGGGAGCGACGATCGGGCGTGGGGTGGGGTCGGGGGGGCGGACGGCGAGAGAAAAATCGACGGTGGGTATCTCGGGAGACGCCAAAGCGCGGGCCGGGACCGATGAAGCGGCGAGAAGGGCGATCAGGCCCGCGACCGCGGCGCCGCGCCGCCGGCGGGCGGAGGGCGGCCGGTCCAGGGCCTCGTTCGGCCGGGGCGGCGGCTCATCGGGGACCGGAAGAGGGTGGAGGCGTCGTTCGAGGGCCCGGCCCTGCATGACCGCGACGAGGAAGACGAGCACGGGCAGGAACTGGGGCTCGGGCGTCGAGGCCGCGATCATGAATGCGCAAGACGCCGCCAGCATGGCCGGGAGCAGGGCCAGCTTCCGGACGGCGACGACCGTCGCGGCGACGAGGGCCAAGGCCGCGGCCGGGTAGAGCCGGGAAAGGCCGAGCCAGGCCAGCGGGCCGGACAGGACGTTGGGGTAAAAAGTCGTCAGGACGGCCCGGTCCTCGAGGACGACGTTGAAGAAGAGCGTGTTGCGGAGGACCGCGGCGACGCCGAACGGGGCCATCACGGCGAACGCGACGGCGGCGGCGACGGCAAGGTCGCGGCCGGTCCGGGCGAGCGAGCGCGGGTCGCGCGGGTCGGTCTCGTGGACGTAGTAGGCGGCCATGAGCGGCAGGATGAGGAACTTGGTCAGGGCGCCGAGGCCGAAGAGGACCGCGAGGGCCAGGCGCCGGCCGGCCCGCGGCGCGTCCTCCTGGCGGACGACGGTCCGTACGATCAGGGCGGCGAAGAGGAAGGTCAGGGCCACGTTGGTCTTGACTTCGCCCAGCAGGACCATGGGCAGGAAGGGCAGCAGCAGGACGGGGCGGACGCGCGGCAGGATGCGGAAGAGCAAGAAGGCGCAGACGGCCTGGATGAGGACCATGGCCGCGACGAGGACGGTCGCGTTCCAGGCGCCGGTCAGCTTATAGGCCAGATAATAGGGGGCGATCTCGAGGGGCGGGTAGTTGAAGTCGCCGAGGACCTCGCCGGCGCACTCGATCTCGTGGTGGATCGTGCCGGTCGCGTAGGGATTGCGGCCGGAATCGAGGGCCTCGAAGACGGTGCCGTAGGCCCGGACGATCTCGGAGTCGGAGCGGACGACAGCCAAGTTGGCGGCGCCGAGGACGAGGCCGGCGAAGAGGATGAAGGCCAGGGCGCGGCGGCCGAAGAAGGTCTCGGGGCGGGCGGCGGCCAGGAGCCAGACGACGGTCAGGGCGAGGGCCTGGATCAGGGCGTATTCATAGTGGCGGCCGCCCGGGACGGGCTCGTGGACGAAGAGGAGCAGGGCCACGAGGACGGAGGCGCCCAGGGCCCAGACGGGCAGGCGGGTCAGTCCGTCATTTTTCCTCATGGTTGAAGACCGTGCGGGTCGCGACCTTCATCTTGTCGAGCCCGCCGCGCTCGATGATCTTCTTGGCGTAGAGGATGCGTTGGACGCCGCCGACAAGGACCATGACGAACAGGGCCCGGAGGAAGAGGGCCAGGGTCGGCATCGTGTGGCTGCCGAGACGGACGACCGGCCAGAAGAGCGAGACGAGCAGGCCGACGTTGAGCAGGAGCAGGCGCTCGAAGCGCTCGCCGATGGCCGGCCAGTCGTGCTCGCCGAGCGGCACGACCATGGCCGCCCGGGGTTTGGCGAAGCTCAGCAGGAGCGAGGCCGAGATGACCAGGAAGGCCTCGAGGGCGTAGCCGGAGACGGCCAGGCCGAGGTAGATGATGACCTCGACCCACTTGTCGATGATGCCCTCGAGGTAGTAGCCGAATTTGGTGACCCGCTTCTGGGCCCGGGCCACCCCGCCGTCGATGGTGTCCCAGAGGCAGGCCAGGCCGATGAGGACGAAGGCCGGGAGACGGTGGTTGAGGTGGAAGAGGAGCGCGCCGCCGGCCGCCAGGACCAGGGCCAGGGACGAAAAGACGTTGGGCGGGACACGGGTCCAGGCGAACAGGGCCCCGAACTTATCCAGCGTCTTGGTGCATCGTTTGCGAAGGCCGTTGCCTAACATGGCGTCCCTCCCTGCGGCGGAATCGGTCGTTCACGTCCACAAGGTAGGGCGCGGGCGAGGGCGAGGCGTCAAGGAAATGTCAAAAAGCGGCTAAAAGTGCGTCAACCGGGCGGTCAGAGGGACAGGCGCCCGTGGGCCATCGCCAGGAGCGCCCGGACGGGCACGCCGTGGGGGCAGGCCTTCTCGCAGGGGCCCGGGCATGTCCGGCAGGCCTCGGCCCGGGCGCCGTCGAGCTCGGCGTACTGCTCCATCGCGAAGCGCTCGCTGCCCTGGGCCCCGAAGTAATGGTCGTAGCGCATGATGGTGTTGACCGGGACGCCGTGGGGGCAGGCCGGCTCGCACAGGCCGCAGGCGTGGCGGCAGTAGAGCGAGCCGCAGTCCTTCTCGTAGGCGGCGAGCAGGCCCTTGTCGCCGGCGGCCAGCCCGGAGCCCGAGAGCGCCAGCAGGTTCTTGACGTCGTCGAAGGTGTTGAAGGCCAGGTTGAGGGTGTGGACGCGCGGGTCGGCCAGCACGAACTTGAGGGCGGCCGCCTTGATCTCGGCGGGCGTGGTCAGGCCGCGCTCGCGGATGAAGCCCTCGGCCTGCTTGGCCTGCTCCTCCATCTGGGCCAGGGACTGCAGCATGCGCTCGTCGACCGGCTGGCCGTCCTTCTTGAGCTGCTCGACGCGGTTCTTGGTGTCGTAGTAGCGGCCGAGCGGGTTCGATTTCATGATGGTCGCGCCGACGTTCTTCTTGGCCGCGGCCGCGAGGACCTTGTCCCCGGGCTCTTTCTGCAGGAAGTTGTAGACGACCAGGACGACGTCGAACCGGCCGTCCTCGACGGCGGCCGTGAGGACGGTCTCCATCGGCTCGCCCTGGCCGGGCTGGCGGGGGCCGTGGCTGGCGGCGCCGGCGAAGCGGACCTTGCCCTGCTTCTTGAGGTCCGCGACGGCCGCGTGGAAGACCTCGTTCTTGACGGCGGCCGTGGTCGAGGGGTTGATCATGAGGCAGTCGACGTAGTTGGTCTGCAGGCGGCCCAGGCTTTCGTCGAGCTTGGCGGCGATGGCGGCCGTGTCGGCCAGGCCGTCGACGCGGAACTTGGTGGTGATAAAGAGCGAGCCGCGGTCGCGGCCTTTGATGGCTTCGCCGATGCTGCGCTCGGCTTGGCCGCGGCCGTACCCTTCGCCGGTGTCGAAATAGTTGACGCCCGCGTCGAGGGCGGCCTTGAGGACTTCGGTCGGGAAGGTCTGGGAGGTGCCGATGCCGATGTCGGAGGCCCGGAAACCCGTGCGGCCGAGCGTCCGGTAGGACTTGACGCGGACGTCCTCAGCGGAAGCGGCCGGGGGCGCGGCGGAGGCGGCAGCCGGACGGACGGTGATCCCGGCCCCGGCGCCGGCTAATCCGATGGCCGAGGTCTTAATGAATGCCCTGCGGTCGAGGCCTTTGCGTTGTGTCATCGTCGGTCCCTCCTCGTCGGTTTCGATTTCATTCTATCATGGGAGGACTTTTCTCGGCCTAAAAACAGCGAAAATGGAAACGGCCTAAGCTGATGGAGACCGGCCCCATCAGCTTAGGCCGTTGATAACATTCGAGAAGCTGGGGTCTGACCCCGTTACTTCTTCTTTGCGGTCCACTCGACCTCGCGGTCCATCATGGCGAAGGTGCCCTTCATGGTCGCGCCGTCGACGGTGCCCTTGTACTCCATGGTCATCTCGCCGCGGGGGGTCTGCCGGACGACCTTCCACTGGATGGCATTGCCCTCGATCGTGCCTTCACCGACGATGGGGTCGCCGGGGGTGCCGTCCTGATTGGGACGACCGGGCATGGTGACCTTGATGGCGTTGCCGGTCTGGGCGATGGTGATGTCGCTCTCCATCATCTCCCCGCCGCGGCCGGGCCGGGACATGACCCAGGTGCCGGAGACGTCGGCGGCCAGGGCGGCGACGGTCAACAGGACGGCGATGGACAGAACGAGGAGTGAGGCTTTCTTCATTGGATTGACTCCTTGATGCGGTGAATTTCCTTCATCTTTTTAGACTGAGGAGGAGTGATTTTCTTCCCGGCCGGGGCGCGGAGCACCCCCTGTCCGGCTCAGAAGGGCCCAGGGTATCAGCGTTCCCCTCGGACCACGGCCAGCACGGTCCGGCCGACGGCCTCGAGGGTGGCCTTGTCGATCTTGTCCAGGGTGTCGCCGACGGTGTGCCAGGAGTCGGGGAAGCCGTTGGCCCGCCGCTCGTCGTAGTCGATAATGTCGGCCGTGGGGATGCCGGCGTACTGGTTGACGTAGAGGTGATCGTCGATGAGGGAGCCCGACTCCCGGTCGACGAACAGGCGGCCGTAGCCGAGGGCCTTGGCGGCGGCCCAGA
>MTKX01038223.1_pt3 | contig 75091 bp, 68 predicted proteins | sample 1042771 | NCBI WGS metagenome assembly MTKX01 (sample SAMN06212183, study PRJNA360534) | anaerobic digester metagenome | biome: Wastewater treatment plant; material: sludge; isolation source: anaerobic digester fed with sludge from wastewater treatment plant | place: Denmark: WWTP Randers ...
CCGGAAAACTTTCTTCAACAATCTTCTTAGCCAGTAAAACCTGCTCTTTAAAAAACAAATTATTGGGTAAATGGATTAACTGCCCGGCTTGCTTATTTATAGCTTTGATAATTTTAGGATGAGAATGCCCTAAGATAGAAACTCCCCAGCCGGGAAATAAATCTAGATAAACCTTGCCCTGGCTATCCCAAAGAAAGCTTCCTTGGCCTTTTATAAATACCGGCCCTATCCGCTTGTAAGTATTTAAGGAGTAATCTTGATATAATTTTTTAACGTTCATTTTATTCTTTAAATAAAATAGGTATTATTGGACTATCTCGGTACTGATACCTTTATCGGTGAATATTTCTAAGAGAATAGCGTGGGATATCTTAGCATCAACGATATGGGCTTTTCCTACTCCGGATTTAATGGCTGCGGCTGCTGCCCGGGCTTTCGGTAGCATTCCCTCGTCTATTACTTTTTGTTCGATCAATTCTTCTATCTCTTTAGCAGTGATGCTGGAAATTAAGGAGCTACTATCATGATGGTTTCTCATAATTCCCAAAACATTAGTCAAAAATACTAACTTTTCTATTTTAAGAGAAGAAGCTAAAAAAAAGGCCACATCATCGGCATTAATATTATAAGAGATACCTTTATCTTTAACGGAACGGCCTATCGGACAAATTACCGGGATAGCATCATCAAGCGCACCTAATAACTTTTCTTTATCAAAACCAATAATTTGGCCGACGAATCCTAAATCTACTTCGCTTTCTTTTTTTTCGGCCTTCAGGATGTTATTTTTACTTTTAAAACCGCAAGCTTTAACTCCATGAAGTTCTATTTCTTTAACTATCATATCATTAAGCTCATCTAATTCTTTCTCCACTATTTTTAAAGTGGCAGCATCGGTAACGCGCATACCTTTTACGAATTTTGTGACGATATTGTGTTTTTTTAACTCATTAGTAATATTAGGACCGCCGCCATGGACAATAATCGGCATTATCCCGGCTAACCTTAAGAAAGCGATATCTTCTAAAACACCTTTTCTTACCCTTTCCTCACTTAAAATAGACCCACCGTATTTAATGATGAAAATCTTGCCTTGAAACTTCTGGATGTAAGGAAGGGCTTCGATTAAAACTTCAGCTTTTCTTATGGCTTCTTTCATTTATTTTTTAGCTATACTCGGCGTTAATCCTGACATATTCCGGAGTCAAATCCGAAGTGTATACTACCCAATCGGCTCGTCCGGATTTTAAATCGATAGTGATAGTGATATTCTTTTTTGCTAAAGGAGTAGTTATAACTTTGATATTCTTTTTAACTTTAATCCCTTCTTGGCCTAAAGCCGAAATAATTCTTCCCCAATTAGAATTTTCGCCGTATAAAGCGCACTTAAAAAGAGTAGAGTTGGCCAAACAAAGCCCGGCTCTTTTGGCCTGCTGGGAATTCTTAGCTCCCTTGATGTGAATTTCTATAAATTTTGTAGCGCCTTCGGCATCCTGAATTATTTTTTTAGCTAAGCTTAAACAAACTGTTTTTAAAGCTAAAGCAAAATCGTTTATTTCTTTCTTGCTCTTAAGAGTAATTTTCCTACTGGAAGTAAAGAATACTGTATCATTGGTGCTCATGCAACCGTCGACGCTAATAGAATTAAAGCTTACATTGACTGCTTCTTTGGCTATTTTTCTAAAAATGCCCTGCGGTAAATCTACGTCGGTAATTATAAAACTTAACATAGTAGCCATATTAGGATAAATCATACCGGCCCCCTTAGCGAAACCGGCAATAACAGCTTTACCTTTAGCGGTTAAAACTGTAGCCGCAGCGGTCTTAGAAAAATTATCGGTGGTAAGGATGCTCTTAGCAAAATTTTCGGGATTATTATTTAAATTTTTTATAAGCTCCGGAATATTTTTAATGATTTTATCCTTAGGCAATTTTTTACCGATAATACCGGTAGAAGCAATGAGGGCATTTTCGGGTTTAACCCCTAAAGCAGAAGCTAATTTATCAATTATGTCTTTGGTATCTTCTAGCCCTCTGTTATGGGAATAACAGTTAGCGTTGCCGCTATTGGTAATAATGGCTTTGGTAAGATTTTTGACATTTATCTTGCTTAACACTACCGAATAAGAAGGATTAACATTAGTAGTAAAAAAAGCTACTGTTTTACCAAAACTTTTAAGATAAATTAATCCTAAATCTAGCTTTTTTCTTTTTATACCACAATGTATGCCGGAAAGCAGAAAACCTTGAGGCAATTTCATAATAAACCTAATTTTTGGTCTAAACCGACCATTATATTCATATTCTGGATAGCATTACCGGCTGCTCCCTTAATAAGATTGTCTATGCTGGAGGCGATGACTGCTATCTTACCTTGGCTGTCTAAAGAAAACCCAATATCACAGAAATTAGTCCCTACTACTTCCTTTAAAGCCGGTAAATTATCTTTGATTCTTACAAAGGGGCAATCTTTATAGTATTTCAAGTAAATATCCTTTAAATTATCGTTACTTAACTTTTTCTTTAAGCCCAGATGCATCGTAGAATATATTCCGGCTTCTACGCCGACTACATGAGGAACAAAAGAAAGTTTTAGCTCTTGTTTAGTTTTTTCTTCCAAGACAGCTAAAATTTCCGGAGTATGTTGATGCACAAAAGGCTTATAGGCCCAGATATTTCCGGAAATATTGCTGTAGTGATAATCAATGACTGCTTTTCTGCCGGCGCCGGTAATCGAAGATTTAGAATCAACGAATACCGCACCTTCTATTAAGTTTTCCTTAGCTAAAGGATATAGACCTAAGATGACCGAAGTCGGATAACAACCGGCATTGGCTATTAAATCAGCCTTGGCTATTTGAGCTTCGTAGAGCTCAGCTAAGCCGTAAACTGCTTTTTTTAAATTAGCCTCGTCTTTATGCGGCATCTTGTAGTATTCTTTATAGACCAAGGTATCTTTTAAGCGGTAATCGGCAGATAAGTCAATTACCTTTTTATTGGCTTTTAACAGGTAAGGCGCAACTTCCATAGAAACCGTGTGCGGAAGAGATAAAAATAAAATATCGCTTACTTGCGAAGCTTTTTTAGTATCTAAAGGTTCGCATTGTAGCTCTGTCTTTTTTGCAAAGCGCGCAAATAAGCTGCTATACGGCACCGGCTTAGGTGTCCGGGAAGCTAAATAGGTTAGCTCAACCTTAGGGTGATTAAGCAATAGCTCTACTAGCTTTTCTCCCGTAAACCCAGTGGCACCTAATACTGCTACTTTTACCTTCATTTTCTTTAATAATTTAGGTTTTATTTAACTTTTATAAGATTAGATTATGATAAACTAAAATGAAGTTAGAGTCAATATAATTTAGCATTGGGGCAGTCTTATAGAAAGGCAGAAAGATTACCGAAGAAGCGGCGATAGCTCTAAAATATTACCTAATTCTAAGGATTTCCCGCAAGCTGCCGGAGAAGGAAATTCCAAGGTAAATAAAGAACCCGGGCAAAATACCGCCCGCCAAGGCTTAACGGCTTTACAAATTCGGATTATCCGCATTTCTTTGTTTAAAAAGACAATATCTATAGGAAAACGCATAAAACAAGTATGTATTGACGAAGCGTGCTTAAAAATTAAAACTTCCTCTTTATCCATAAACTTTTTAAACATCAGGCCAATTAAGCGCTTAAAAAAGTCATCGGCTATTTTAGCTTTTGGGCTAATAAGAATATTCTTGGTCTTATTGGTAATTTTATAGAGCATGGCCTAATTTTTCGATTACCTCTTGGGGTATTACGCGAGGCCCAAATTTACTATCCACGCAAACTAATTGCGTGATAGCGCTGACTAAAAGTTGTTCGCCTCTTTTTATCTGCTGCTCAAAATCCAAAGAAACATTTTTTACTTTAGCTACTGTAGTAAATACTAAAAGCTCATCGGCGTAGCGGGCCGGTGAACGATAATTAATTTCTACCTTTCTTACTACAAACCAAATATTATTGTCGGATAACTTTGCTATATTGATACCTTTATTCGAAAAAAACTCGGTCCGGCCTTCTTCGAAATACTTAAGATAATTAGCATAGTAGACTACTCCGCCGCAGTCGGTATCGTGATAATAGATTTTTTTAGTTATCGGCTTCATATTAAATAAAATTATACCACTTTTAAGCTGTAACCCCAACTAAATCCTACAGGCGAAAGAAAAAATTCATAAAGGGGCTGTCAAACTTGCGGGAAACTTTACGGTAGTAGTAACTTAAGTAGATAAATACCACTCCGGCAAATACCAGGATAAAAGCTACTATCAACGACAGTAAAGGCGGATAAAGTGCTATTGATAAACCAGCTAAAATAAAAATAATTCCTGCGATCATCTGGCCTCCTCTTCTTTTTTTAAGAATTCTTCCATATCTATAGGTAAATTTATCCTTATATTCTGCCTTTTATTGTCTCGGGGATTAATAAAGCTAAGATAATAAGCATGCAAAGCCAGCCGCCGGAATTTAACTTTAAAATCGCGCCGGAAAGCATACTTATCTTCTCCTAAAATCGGATGGCCTATTTTAGCCAGCTGTATCCTTAACTGGTTAGTCCTGCCGGTCAAAGGGTTCAATTCCACTAAACTCCAATCTTTAAATTCGCGTAATACTTTGTAAATCGTTTCAGCCTTCTTTTTTTTCTCGCCGAATATCCTACCATGACGGTCTATAATATAATCCCTTAATAAGCCTTTCTTTTTCTTTAGTATTCCCTTAACAAAAGCATAATACTTCTTTTCGATGCCGCGCTCTTTAAATTGTTGCATAACTGCTTCTTGAGTTGCTCTATCTTTAGCGTAAATAACCAGGCCTGTGGTTTCTCTATCAAGCCGATGACAAGGAAAGACCTTAAAACTTAACTTTTTTTCTATCAGGCCGGTCAAAGTTACTTCTTCTTTCCTGGCCGCCGGCTGAATCAAAACTTTGGCTATTTTATTTACTACCAATAAATGTTTATCGTTAAATACTACTTCAAAAGGATTCATCGAAAAATATTTTCAACCTCTTCTTTTAACTGTCTCTTCAATATTTTACCCGTTGAATTTTTTATCAAACTGTCCCGGAAGAATATCCTCAAAGGAACCTTATAAGAAGCTATATTAACCCTTAAATAATCTATTATTTCTTTTTCTTTTATATCGCCTTCTTTCACTATAAAAGCAACCGGTGCTTCGCCGCGATGTTCATGATAAACGCCAACGACCGCCGCTTCTTTTACCGCCGGATGTTTATAAAGGACTTCCTCTATTTCCCGCGGATAAACATTAAAACCGCGTACATTAATCATTTCTTTTAATCTTCCCATAATATAGATAAAACCTTCCCGGTCAATTTTAGCTAAATCTCCGGTATATAGCCAACCTTCTTTTAAAACGTTGCTGGTCTCTTGCGGTAAGTTATGATAGCCTGGCATAACGCTATCTCCTTTGACCAAAAGTTCTCCTATCATATTGACAGCTACTTCTTTACCTTTCCAATCCACGATTTTTACTTTGAGTGAAGGCAAAGGCAATCCTACCGAGTTAGGCTTATCTTCTCTTTCCAAGGGAGTTAAAGAAACTACCGGTGAAGCTTCGGTTAAACCGTAACCTTGAAGAATAGGGCGCCTAAATTTTAGCTTAAATTTCTGCGAAACTTTCAAAGGCAATTCGGCAGCACCAGAAATACAAAGCCTTACCGGATTAAAACAAGAACTTAAGAATAATTTCCAGCGAGAAAATTTTATTTCACTTAAAATATTATAAATGGAAGGTACGGCTATGAAAATTGTTACTCGATGTTTAAATATTGCCCGGATAACCCTTCTAAAAGGTTTAATAGCCCTCATTATTACTATTTTTGCTCCTTGGGCTAAAGGTACACACATACACACCGTAGAAGAAAAAGAGTGAAATAAAGGTAAAATACAAATAAAACAATCTTTACGGTTAAAACTTATGGTGCCTAAACAATCTCTAATATTTGTTATGAGATTACGATGCGTCAGATGAGCTCCTTTAGGCTTACCGGTAGTACCGGAAGTATAGACAATTTGGGCTAAATCATCGCTGGCAGGCTCTAAAGTTTCTGTAAATTCGGAATAACTACTTATAATCTTATCTAAATCTAAGGACGAATCTTTCTCTAAAGGAGTCGAAGAATAAATCAAATGCTGTAAAGTAGGAATTCGCGATAAAATATTTTTGCTGTCTGCAATTTTGTCCAAAGAGCATATTAATACTTTTGACTGGCTATCCTCGATAATAAATTTTACTTCCTCGCGCTTTAACATAGTATTAACCGGGACTACCGTGGCCCCTAATTTTAGAATAGCAAAAAAGGAATAAACAAATTCGGGGCAATTAGGCAGCCAAATAGCCACCTTATCGGATTTTCTTACTCCTAAGCTGTAAAGAGCAGAAGATATCTTGGCTACTGAACTATTTAATTGGCTATAAGCAATCTTTTTGGCACCGAAAACTAAAGCAGTTTTTTGGGAAAATTTTCTGCTGGTAGCGTCTAACATTTGGTTGAGAGTCTGAATGTCATTATCCATAAAAAGCGTATTTATCTTGCTTTGATATCCAATAAAAATAAACCTCCGATGAAACCCCCGGTAAAGTTACAAAGCATATCTATAACATCGAAAGCCCGATAAGGCAGAAAAAATTGGATTATTTCTACTATCAACCCCAGGATAAAAGCATAAGTTAAGGCAAAAACTCTATTCTGCTGCTTAGTTTTTAAATTGACGGTATTAACTATGATAAAGGCTAAAACTGCATAGTTTAAAATATGTAATAGCTTATCGTAAAAAGGAAATAGTAGTGGCTTCGGGATATCGAGGCGTATCAGCGAAGAAATAAATATAAATAAGGTATAGCTATAGATGACCGGCCAAGAAAAAATAAAAGATAAGATTATCTTACTTAAACTTATCATTGTATTTTAAAACATTCCTATCCCAAAAATAAGTTAATACTACCGCTACTAATAAGAATTTATAAAAATAGGCTGTAAGGCTAGAGTGGAACCTCCTACGGGCTTAAAGTCCGTGGCTCCCTCCTAAAGCAGAAATCTCAAAAGAACATTCATTCCTCGGGCTAAAGGAGATTTCTGCGAAGGATTATACCTGCCACCAGTGCCGGGCTAACTCTTTATGGTGGTATTTCGAAATATAATTATAAATTTCTTCTTTATAAGCATCGGGAAGACAGATAAAACGTATACCGGCTTCGCTTTTATCAGCTTGAATTCTTCTCCAGATAACTTCACCTGTTAGAGCTAATATTTTATCCGGGAAAACAAGATTGAAATCTACTTTCTTATCCTGATAAAACTCCAAAGGCTCATCCAGGCTAATCTGCAACCCTTTCATGCTGATATCTTTAACTATTCCCCGATACTGGTGATGAAAGTCATCTTGGCTAGTAAGTAAACAGTGGCAAGGCGCTTTAAATCTGACAATTTTTCTCTGTTCCGGCATTTTTTAGGTATTTTAAGAGGTTATGGTACCTCTTTTTAATATTTCTTCTATTTTTGCTATCAAAGAATCGATTTGAATCGGTTTAACAATATAATCTTCGTTATAGAGGCTGGAGGCTTTCATTTTAGACTCATCATCACCTTTGGCAGTAAGCATTATAACCGGTATCGATAGTGTCCGGCGCGATTTCTTAAGGCGGTCTAAAACTTGATAACCATCCATATGTGGCATCATAATATCTAAAAGTATAAGGTCGGGTTTATAGCGGATAGCGGCTTTTATACCTTCTTTGCCGCTTCGGGCAACAACTACTTCGTATTCACCAGTTAATTCCAGATTGGCTTTTATAAAAAAGGGCAAATCTTCTTCATCATCAATAGTTAATATTTTTTTCATACGCCCTCCTCTTTATTGGGACATACTATTATCTAGCATATACTAACACTGCCTTAGGAGATGTCAACCTTGGCTTTCTCGGCTATCGGCAGGATAACCTTAACCGTAGTACCCTTATTAAGCTTACTTTCTACTCTTAATAAACCTTGGTGGTTTTGAAGAATCATCCTTGACATTGATAAACCTAATCCGGTACCTTTTTTATCTCTCTTGGTAGTAAAAAACGGCTCAAATAACCTCTCTAGATTTTCCTTAGAAATACCTTCCCCAGTGTCAGCTATTTCAATAATACAAACCGGCTTATCTTTAGAAAAATCCTCTATAATGGTTTTATATGTTCTTAAGGTAATAATTCCTCCCTTTAACATGGCCTGTATGGAATTTTGGATAAGGTTAAATAAAACTTGTTCTAATTGGTTTCTATCGACATCGATAAAAATATCATCCTGAGAAAATTCGGTCTTAATATCGATATTTTTAGAAGTATCTCGGTATTTAAATAAATCCATGGTAGATACGACTAAGTCTTGGGGTTTAATAATTTCTTTTTTGATATCGGAAGGACGGCCGAATTTTAATAAGTTTCGTACTATTCCGTCTGCCCGCAAAGTAGATTCTTTTATCTTGGATAAAGCTATGTTTACATCTTTATCGTCACTTTTTAATTTACGGCTTAAAAATTCTATTCCGCCAAGAATAATACCTAAAGGGTTTTTAACCTCATGGGCAATGCCGGTAGAAAATCTTCCTAAGGCAGCGAGTTTTTCAGATTGAACCAAATTATGTTGGGCCTGCTCTAACTTATCGCAAGTCTGCTTTAATTCTAGATTGGCTTTTATACGCTCTTCTTCTATAGTTATTGCCGAAGAAATAATTCCTAAAAACTGGCGGTCTTTATTATCTAAAACAACCTCCTCTTTAAAAAATACGCCGATAGAGCCTATAACGCTACCCGAGCATTTAATCTTTTGGCCGAAGCAAGTTTTAAATTGTGGTAATTGCGAAGAATCTTTCTTGGAATAAGGAATCTTAGGTAAATTGTTTAAAACAGTAATGTCTTTATCGCTTTTGATAATATTACTACCGATATTTTTATAGAATTGTAATATTTCGGGGATATCAGAAAAAGCCCCGTATTGAGTAAATAAATTGACTTCTCCGGCATTATTTAAACGGCAATAACTTACCGCAGCCGTTTTTAAAATCCGACCGCAAAGAAAAATAAGATTTTTGATATTATCGACGGAAGAAATACCTAAGTTAACAAAACATTTATCTATTTCTTCTAAGCGGGCTTCGGATAATTTACGCTGTATCACTCCGGCTATGCTATTAGTTATGGCTGTTAAAAATTCTTCTTTTCTTCTATCGCAATTATGTTTTCCTCTGACGTATAATTCTAACACCCCTAATATAGTTCCGGCATACATAATTGGTATGCAATAATGAGTATAAACAGCAGTAGTCGCAAAAGTAATATTAAAATTGCCGCCGGATTCTTCCGCAAATTGCAACTTACCCGTACTCGCTGCCTCGCCGCATAAATACTTCCCAAAAGGGACTTTCTGGTAATGGGATTCGGCTGAAGGAGGAAAACGACTGCTGGCTTTTAATGCCAAGACTTCCGGTTCATCCTCGACAAGATAAATTGCTCCCATAGGTTCATAAGAAAACCAAGGAGCAGAAAGAATAGCATTTAAAGCGCAACGCAAAAATCCGTCTATGGAGATATTTTCTAAAGAAAACCGTAAAAGAGAATTTATTACCGCCTGGATAAGATAATTCTGCCTTATTTCCTCTTCCTGTTTATCTATCCGGCTGTAATCCTCGATAGTTTCGACTACAGCCGCTACTTTCTTTTCATTATTTTCTACCGGAAAAGAAGCTATTCGGTATATTGTCTCTTTATCGCTGCTAGGAAGACGTAAGATAAATTCGTGTATTTTAGCGTCTTTCAATGATTTGCAAACAGGACAACTAGCACAGGCTTCTTGGGAATAATTACTAATAATATTATGGCCAATGGACTTTTGAGTAACTTTTGCTTCCGGAAACCATATCTTTAGCTGGTTATTCATATAAACTACTTCTAGGTTAGTCGAAACTAAAGATATTCCGATGTCTATAGAATCTATTATGCCTTTTTGTTCCTTTTCAAACTTGTTAAAGACTTCTTTAATTTGCTGATGAGAGCTAATGTCTATTCCCATAGCAAGAAGGTATTTGATAAGGCCTTTTTTATCAAAGATAGCGGTGCTAGCCCAGCGTATTAAGCGGCGGTTTCCCTCTTTATCATGCCAAAAGCCTTCAAATTCCGAAGGAAATTTTCCGGCCCGAAGTTCACGAAAAGAATTCTTGATTAATTCAGCCTGTTCACTTGGCGTAAATAACTTCCAAAAGTATTCTTCTTTTAAACTATTAAAAGATTTTCCGGTTAATTGTTCGCAGGCGCGGTTAAAACGTAAAATACGCCCCGAGGTATCAAATACTAAGAGCAAAATATTAGCTTTGTCCAGAACCGACGGTATCAAACCATAGGTTAATTCTAATTCACCTTCGGTCTTTCGCCGGCGGTTAATAATAATTTGAAAATATACGCTTAGTGTTATAATAAAAAATACTACCCATAAACGTATCCACAAAATGTAAGAACCGGGAATAAAGATTTCGGAAGATAAGTTAGCGGTCTTAAAAATAATAAAATCAAAAAGCGCTGAAATAAGCCAATAGAATAAACTAAAAAATAAAGCTACTAGCAGCATTTTATTATAAAATATTTTCTTATCCTTTTATCTATTTTAATTATTTAAAGCTAAGTGTCAAGTTTAGTTAAATATAATATTAAAAAACGATTAGCTCTAAAACTCGACAATTTGTATTATGCAAAGGCTAAAGCTTAATGTCAAGAATTGCTTAAAGATATCTCGTGAATATATTAGAACCATCACCGATATTTTCTTTCCTCGTCTCTGTTTATCCTGTAATAAAAAGATTTCTGGCGACTATCTCTGTTTAAACTGCCAAGAAAAGATAATATTTCTTAAGCCGCCCCTCTGCCAATATTGTTCAAAGCCAATACCGACAACAATAGACCCTATTTGCAGAAAATGCTTAAATAATGACTTTTTTTACGACCGCATAATAAGCATCACCGAATAGAAAGATCCGATAACAAGTTTAATCCGCTGGTTTAAATATAAAAATTACGACTTTATAGCCGAATTCCTGGCGCAACTAATGACAGCGCACTTAGAAAAAATAAAATTTGACTTTAGCGGTTATAACCTTATAACTTCTGTACCGATGCATAGGGACAAGTTAAAAACCAGGGGCTACAACCAAGCAGCAGTTTTAGCAAAATTGTTATCAAACTATTTTAAAATACCCTTCAGTAATGATATAATGACCGTGGTAAATATAAGGCCTTCGCAAACAAAATTGTCTCAAGATAAGCGTAAAGAAAATATCGAAGGCATTTTTCGGGGACGGAAAAACTTAAAAAATAAAAAAATAATCCTTATTGATGACATTCTTACTACCGGCGCTACCGTTAACTCTTGCTGCCAAGAACTCAAAAGAATGCAAGCAAGCATTATTACGGTCATAACTTTAGCAAAAGCCTAAAAACAAGATAAAGTATTGTTAATAAAAAGATGAAAATATTAAGAAATTACATACTTAAAGACTTCTTCATTATTTTTATTTTTTCCCTTTCTACTCTAACTATGGTAATGCTTATGGGAAATTTAATGAAAATCTCGGATATGGTAATAAGAAAAGGGGTTAATATCGTTGACGCTATCGAAATATTTTCTCTCTTTATCCCCTATTTATTAGGCTTTACTATCCCGCTTTCTTTTCTATTAAGCGTATTGTTATCGGTCGGAAGATTAGTAGCCGATAACGAAATTACGGCAATAAGAGTAGCCGGCATCTCTCTTTTTAAAATCTTAAATGTTTTTCTGATTTTGGGAGTGGCATTTTCTCTCTTTTTATTTATCCTTAACGACCAGGTAATACCGAGCTTCCATTACCGTTATCGAAGCAAAATAAAGAATATCTACTCAAAAAATATCTCAGCCCTAATCGAACCGGGAGTATTCTTGGAAAATTTTCAAAATTACGTTCTTTATGTAGCGGATAAAAACGAAAATAAGCTAAAAAATATTTTCATCTATGAAATAGATAAAGAAAACAAAATGAATAAATTAACCTTTGCCAAGCAAGGAGAATTCATCGTTGACGATAAAACTTTAAAAATAAAATTAGAAGACGGCTTTCGCGACGAGACCGCTGCCGAGAGTGCTGAACTTTACCGGCTTAATTTTAAAGTTTTTTTTATGGATATTCCCGTAGAAGAAAAAGAAACGGTAACGGTAAATAAAAAAGCTTCGGATATGAAGCTAAGCGAATTACGGAGAAAAATTTCCGACTTAAAAAAGGTCAGCTCTGTTCCTCCGGACTTGCTGGGAGAATTCCATAAAAGGATAAGCTTCTCTTTCTCCGTTATTGCTTTCATTATCTTAGGATTCGGAGTTTCTCTTAAAGTAAAACACCGCGAAAAATCCATAAATTTTGGCATAGCTTTTCTGTCGGCCGGGATATATTATCTCTTATTTATTCTGGGAGAAACCCTCTTTGAATATCACTTTTTAGCTCCTTCTTTAGCGATGTGGATACCTAATATAATAGTTACCTTAATCGGAGCCTGGTTTTTAAGAAATGCGCATTTTGGATAGGTATATTATAAAAAACATAAGTTCGGGGTATTTATTTATCCTGTTAGTCTTTGTCGGGCTCTATTTTATCATCGATATTTTTTCTAACCTTTCCGATATTTTAGAGTCGAAAACTCCCTTGCTAATTATAATGCAATATTACTTTTATTCCCTGCCTTTGATAATTCTGCGGGTAAGCCCCTTTTCCCTTCTTATCGGTACCCTTTATACTTTCGGCGAATTAAATAAAAATAACGAAATCGTAAGTTTTCGTTCTGCAGGCTTAAGCTTATTAAGGATAGCTTCGCCGGTAATAATATTTGCTCTTCTTATCTCTATTATCGCCTTCTTTATCCAGGAAAAAATTCTTATCTATTCCCAAAAAGAAGTAGAAAACATCAAACTGCATTTTATAAAGAGAAACGAATATATCGCTACCGAAGAAAGAAACCTTGCTTTTACTTCGGATAATATGATATTTTTTGCGGAAAAATTCATACCTAAAGAAAAGCGTCTCTACCGAGTCATTATTTTTCAGGAAGATGACAACAGAAATATCAACAAAAAAATATTTTGTGAAAATATCATTTACCAATATGGATTTTGGATAGCTAAAAATATAGTGACTTATAACCTTAACGAAGAAGGCGATATAATAGATAACCCTGTGAATATCGGAGTTAAAAAAATCAAGTTAAGAGAAAAACCTGAAGAACTAATATTTAAAAAAAGCATCTTTGCCCAATTTTATTCTCTTAATAACCTTAGAAAAGAAATAAACCGCTTAGCTAAAGTAAAAGCTAAGAATCTCTTAGTTAACTTGACTATCGATTACTATCAAAAAATAGCCGAACCTTTTTCGCATTTTTTTCTGGTAATGGGCGTGCTGCCCTTAGCCCTCGAGATAAAAAAACGTAAAGTTACTTTAGCTTCTTTAGGGGTAGGCTTAAGCTTCGGTTTTATCTACTATACCTTTTCCTCTTTCAGCATTGCCTTAGGAAAGTCCGGCGTAATTCTGCCTTTTTTTAGCGCTGGAGTTACACCTTTGTTTTTCTTAAGTGTAGGATTAACGGGGCTACTTTTGATAAAGTAGTTTAATTTTTATAAAAGCGAGGTATCCTGTCAGAAAGTCTGCTGACTATCTCATAAGGAATAGTTTTAGTTAAATCGGCTAAATCCTCGGCTAAAATCTCTAATCCTTTTTTTCTACCGATTAAAATTACTTCCTCTCCTACTGCGATATTTTTATTATCTCCTAAATCAACCATAATATGGTCCATGCATACTCTACCGGCAAGATTAAAAATTTTATTATTGATGATTACTTTCCCCATTCCCGATAAAGACCAAGGATAACCATCGGCATAGCCTATAGCTATGGTAGCAATATAACATTTTTTAGTAGCGATATAACTTCTGCCGTAGCCAACGCTCATTCCTTTATCGATTCTTTTAAGGAAAATAACCCTTGATTTTAAAGAAAGCACCGGATGTAAGTTGGATGAGATACTATCGGAAGGTTTGATTCCGTAAAGGATGATCCCCGGCCTAACCATATTAAAATGAGCCTTAGGATAACTTAATAAGCCCATACTGTTAGCACAGTGGTAATATCGAAAAAATATCTTTTTCTTCTTAAGCTGAACAATAAAATTATTAAAGATTTTTATCTGGTTATTAGTAAATTCTCTATCGCTATCAGCCACCGGAAAGTGAGTATAAATTCCTTCCAAAGTTATATTTTCCAAACGACTTAACTGCCGGATGAAATTAAAAGCTTGTTTATAGTAAGGGCCTAACCTACCCATACCGGTATCGATCTTTATGTGGACTGGAACAACTCGGCAAGCTTTTTTAGCTTCTTGATTAAGCTTTCTGGCGAAGTCAATATCGACTACGGTAGGCGTGATATTATATTTTACAAAATAACTAACGAAATTTTTCATCACTGCGCTAAGAATCAGCACCGAACCGCTAAAACCGTCTTCTCTTAAAGCTATCGCCTCTTCGATGCTTCCTACCCCATAAAAGTTAACTCTTTGTTTTGCTAACTCTCTAGCAACAGGAATAAGCCCATGACCGTAAGCCGATTGCTTAATCGTAGCTAACAAGTTGACTTTAGGGCCTAAATGCCTTCTGATAATAGCGAGGTTTTTCCTTAAAGCCTTTAAATCTATTTCTATCCAAAGTGGCCTGGTCATATCTTAAATAATTATACCTTAAAATAACTTACTTTAAAGCTTCTTTATCTGGCAAGTTTCAGGATGTAAATATAAAGGTTTTAATTCACTTACCTTGGTAACTTTAGAGATTTTCAAAGTTTTAACTGCTTCTATCAAATAACGCGCTTGAGGATAAACAGCCTTTTCTAAAAACCTTATTTTTGGAAATAAATTTAATATTTTTTCTCTTAGGTACAAATCGTAAGTTATAAAAAGATAATCATCTTTATTTTGAGGTAATTCTTCTAAACTAACCAGCTTTTCGCTGCCGGTTTTCTGCAGTAAGCCGTTTTTAGACCTAAAACAGGAGAAGTAAATTAGATCTTTTTTAGCATCAGCAATAACTGCTATTTCTTCGTATTTACGGCGGTAAGGCCAGGCACAAGAATAAAAACTGCTAAGAGAATAAAATTCCTTTCTTAAACTAATCATGAAAGCTTTAAAAATACTAAAAGATACCCGCAGGCCAGTAAAAGATCCTGGCCCGGAACCGATTATAAAAGTATCGATATCTTCTAAGGGTGAGCCGGCTTTCTCTAAAGACTTTTTAATAACGCTTGGTAACCGAGAAGCTGCAAATTTAAGCTGGCGGTTAAAATCAAATACTACAGTGCCATTTCTTGCTAAGCATACCGAAAGATTACTGCTGGATATATCTATAGCTAAAATATTTTTCATTTATAGGCCTTTTTTACCATATTAAAGTCTTCTTGAGAATAGCCTTTAGCAAAAATTCTTATCCGGCGGGACTCCCGAGATTTAAAAGCGAATTCTACTCTTAAATATTTGTTTAACTCTCTTGCTATCTTGTTTCCCCATTCGATCAAAGTCATTGTCTTAGCGGCAGATAAAAAATCATCTAAGCCTAATTCAAAAATATCTTTGGATTCTAAACGGTATAAATCAATATGATAAACCAGTAAACTTCTCAACTTATATTGGCGAATTAAAGTAAAGCTGGGGCTTAAAACCCGATGTCTATAGCCTAAACCCTTTAAGACACCTTTGGCAAAAGTAGTTTTACCTCCGCCCAAGGCCCCTTCTAATAAAACAACATCTTTTTCTTTTAAAACTTTGGCTAAAATTTTACCGAGATTAACCGTCTCAATGGCAGAATTACTTGTTAATTCTAACATAGTCACTAAAAATGGCAGTAGCCTTTTACTTTTATCTGTCGGTAGCCGTTTTTTTCCTTCATTCTATAGCCGTACTTTTCGGGAGTTACTCGTCCTAAACAATAGAACTTCTTTTTTAAATAATCGATATTTTTATCTTTTTGGCTTACCGTAAAGATTAACTCATAGTCTTCTCCGCGATAAATATCCTCTATCCCCCGAGTAGTAGGAATATTATTTTTTTCGACTATAGCTCCTTTTTTACTAGCTTTTAAAATTCGGTATAAATCGAGAATAAAACCGTCGCTGATATCGATCATGGAGTTTATTTTATGATTGGTAGCCAACATTTTTGCTTCTCTTAAGCGAGGAGTAAAAATTTTGTTAAAAGCTCTTTGGCCTAAACGGGAAGTTACAAAGATGTAATCGCCGATTTTAGCTGTATGGCGGGCAATGAATTTGTCTGTCGTTCCTACGCCCCAAACATCTAAAAATAGTTTATTAGCTCGGCAAGTATCCCCACCCGCCAATGAAAAGCGGTATTTTTTAGCTACCTTCAATACTCCTTTTAGAATTTCTTTCAACTCTTTAAGTTGAATATCTTTAGTAATACCGATAGATATACCGATAAATTTAGGAGTTCCGGCGCAAGCAGCAAAATCAGACAATACTCTTAAGACTGCTCTCTGTCCGATAATCTTAAAACTGGTATTTTTTCTTTGAAAATGAATACCTTCTATGAAAAGGTCGCTTTTTAAAAGAACCTTCTCTCTACCTATCTTAACCAAAGCGCAATCATCGCCGATGCCGGCTAATAGCTCTTTATTTTGCTTAGCTTTATGTTTTAGAAATTCTACCCACTCTAATTCTTTCATAATAAACTAATTAAGGTAAGAAAAATTAGCTTAACCTTACGGCTATACAGAAATTTTATTCTATGTTATTATAGAGTATACACCAATAGATTCAATAAAAAATTAAAATGTTAAAAATAATTTCTCTCTTAATCCTATCATCATTAATAGGCTCGCTAACTCTTGCTAAAAATAATTCGAAAAACCCCTTTGGGGTTCTCACTTTTTTGCCCTGGAACGAAGAATGGAACGATTATATGTATAAAAACGAATCGGATATCGACAGAGCCTTAGAATTGATAAAAGAGTTGGGAGTTTCGATAATAAGGGTAGACTTTTCCTGGAATCATATCGAAAAAGAAAAGAATATTTTTGATTTTCAAAGGCTTGATTGTATAGTGTCGGCATGCCAAAAAAATAATATTCAAATCCTCGGTGTTCTTGGTTATTCGCCTCCCTGGACCGGTAATAATTGGAATAGCCCTCCTTCGGATGTAAAAGCACTATTAAATTATATCGCCACTACTATAAAGCGCTATCCTGACGTTAAATATTGGGAATTTTGGAACGAACCGGACTATTATATATATTGGCAACCTCAAGATGATATGAAAACCTATACCGATATCTTAAAATCGGTATATACCACTATAAAATCAGCCAACCCAAAAAGCTACGTTCTACTGGGCGGACTTACTAGCGACGGCTTTTATGCTTTTAAAAATATCCTTCGTTATGGCGGCGGCGACTATTTTGATATCGCTAATTTCCATCCTTTTATCGATCCTTTCAGAAAGAATAATTTAGAAGAAATTAAGCATAAATTAAACCACATAAGAAAAGAACTAGAAAAATACAATCTGCATAAAAAAATTTGGCTAACAGAAATAGGCTGCCCGGGCATAACCAATAAAGCAAAGACTTGTTCGTGGTGGTTCGGCCAATGTCCGAACGAATTTCAACAAGCAGAATTTCTTAAAAAATTATATAATTTTATTTTGGCAGAAAAAGATGTGGAAAAAATATTCTGGGCGTTTTTCCAGGATACGTCCAATCACTTCAAAAATGGTGTAGATTATTTTGGGCTTATACGTACCGACTATTCCAAAAAACCTGCTTATCATGAATATAAAAAAATAATCAATGGCTGGAACTGTAAAAACTCACCTTCCATACCAAACCGATAATGCTGCCGGCCTTATTTTAATATCTTCTTAATATTTTTGGCAAAGGGAGGATAAATAATACCTTTATCGCTGACTATTGCCGTAACCAATTTATGGGGCGTAATATCAAACGCCGGGTTTCTGACGCTGATTGTCTTAGGAGCAAGATAAACTTTAGCTAATATTTTCCTTACTTCTTCGGGGTTTCTTTCTTCGATAGGGATGTCTTTGCCGCTTCTTAGGCTTAAATCAAAACTACTAAAGGGAGCAACTACATAGAAAGGTATGCGATGATATCGAGCGATAACAGCTAAATTACAAGTGCCGATTTTATTAGCAACATCACCGTTAGCGGCAATCCTGTCGGCTCCGACGAAAATTTTATCTATTTTTTTATGCCGCATAAGATAAGCGGCTGTGCTATCGCAAATAATGGTTACCGGTATTTTCTTTTTAGTTAATTCCCAAGCGCTAAGACGTGAACCTTGTAATAAAGGCCTGGTTTCATCGACATAGACTCTAATGTCCTTATAAACTTGCGCTGCTTTATAGATTACACCTAAAGCCGTGCCTTCTCCGGAAGTAGCTAAAAAGCCGCTATTGCAGTGAGTAAGAATATTATCTTTTCTTTTTATAAGTTTATAGCCGTAATCGGCCATTTTTTGGCATAAAAGGATATCTTCTTTATGTATGGCTTCTGCTTCGCTTGTAATGGCTAATTTTATTTGTGATAAATTTTTATCTTTATTGCTATAAGCTTTAGCGGCTAATCTTTTTAGTGACCAACTTAAATTTACTGCCGTAGGACGGCAGCTCTTCAAATAGCTAAGAGCTTTGCTAAAAGCTTTAAAGAAAGCTTTCTTTTTCAAAGGCAAATTTTTAAGATGTACAACAATACAATAAGCGGCAAAAACACCGATTAAAGGAGCTCCTCTTACCGCTAAACTTTTAATTGCCTGATATCCTTGCTTTAAGTTACGGCATTTAAGCCAAACTTCCCGGGAAGGCAGTTTACTCTGATCAAGATAAAATAGTTGATTGTTCTTAAACTGTATTGAATACATACCTTTTTTACTTATTTAAATACGGAATACTTTTTTAGCATTTAAAAAAACTTTTTGGCGCAATTCTTCATCGCTGATATTTTTAACCGAAGCTGCTAAGGAATAGACTAACGATATATCCGAAGGCTTAGAGTCTATTCCGTTAATTCTCATATAAGGCGAGTCGGTTTCAAGCAAAAGATTGTTTAAAGGGCACTCTTTTAAAGATTCGATGATACTATCTTTCTTTCTTAGGATATTAAGGGAAAAAGAAATCATTCCGTTGCGTTCTAATATTTTATTCAATAAATTTAAAGAATAGGAAAAACAGTGAAAGACTACTTTTTCATAACTTTTAAAATATCTATCGATAATCTCTAAGATTTTAAATTCTTCGCTGTCCTGGGGCATACGATTATGTATTAAAACTGCCAGATTCCTTTCTTGAGCTAATTGCAGAAAAGAACTTAAAGCTTCTTTTTGCTTATCGTAAGCACAATCGGACTTATAATCTAAGCCTATTTCGCCAATAGCCACAATTTTTTTATTATCGTCTATTAGCTTATGGTAAGCAGCTAAAATTTGGCCTGAAAATTTAGCGGCTGAAAAAGGATGGAATCCTAAAGAGGTATACAAAAAATCATATTTTTTTGCTAACTCTACGGCTATTTGTGAACTTTCTAAATCAATGCTTGAATCTATAAAATAATAATCGCTATGGTAAGTATTGGCTATTTTTTGACGAATACTTTCATCGAGAGAATTAAAGTGGCAATGCGAATCAATCAGCATCGATACGCGGAAAAAGTGGAGAACCTTTATTAACCTTATAACCGGAAACTTTACCCCAAATAGCGTCTTTTAAGGAAACTTTCTTATTTAAACCTAATTGGCTATTGATATCTTCCGTGGTCTTAGGTATAAAAGGAGAAAGATAGACCGAAATTATCCTTATGCCTTCTAAAAGAGAATATAGCATTTCTCTTAACTTATCTAACTCTTTATTTTTCCATAAACTCCAAGGTTTTTGATCTTCGATATACTTATTCATAATGCCGATGAGCTTGAATATTTCTTCTAAACATATCGAGAAGTCTCCCTCTTCCATACGACGGATATAATTTAAAGCCAAAGAATTTAAACAATCCTTAAATTCTAAAGGGACATCTGCTTTAATAGGTATGTCGCAGTTAAAATATTTTTCGCTCATATTCAAAGTCCGATATACCAAATTCCCTAAATCGTTAGCCAAATCGCTATTAACACGGTTGATTATGGCCGGCCAAGAAAAATTACCGTCTAAACCTAAAGGAACCTCTCTTAATAAAAAATAACGTAAGGCATCAACGCTGGTATTCTGTATTAAATCCAGGGGATTTACGATATTTCCACGGGATTTAGATACTTTTTCACCTTCAAACTTCCACCAGCCGTGAGCAAAAATAATGCGAGGCATTTCTAATCCTAAGGCTTTTAGCATTATCGGCCAGAAAATAGCGTGGTGGCGTATAATATCTTTGGCCATAAAGTGAATATCTGCCGGCCAAAAAGTGTTAAATTTATTATCGTCCTGGCCATAGCCAACACCGCTGATATAATTTATCAAAGCATCAAACCAAACGTATACTACATAATTACTATCAAGAGGAAAATCGACCCCCCAAGATAAACGCTTCTTTGGCCGGGAGATGCAAAGGTCATCTAAAATATTTTTTTCTAAGAAAGAAAGCACTTCGTTATAACGGGTTTTAGGCTTAATAAATCCGGGATTATCTCGAAGATGGCTTAATAACCAATCCTGGTATTTAGACATCTTAAAGAAATAGTTATCTTCGGTCACTTCTTCAAGCGGACGCCCGCAATCCGGACAAACACCGACGTCGGTAATTTGCTGCTTGGCCCAAAAAGATTCACAAGGCAAGCAATAATAGCCTTTATATTTTCCCTTATAGATATCGCCTTTCTCGCTAAGAGTACTTATTACTTTTTGTACGGCTTTACAATGGAAATCGAAAGTAGTCCGAATAAAAAAGTCATAAGAAATATTTAGTTTATGCCATAAGTCCTTAAAATTTTGAGCAAAGCCGTCTACGAATTTTATTATTTCTTCTCCTTGAGTTTCAGCAACCTTCTTGATCTTTTCGCCATGTTCATCGGTTCCGGTAAGAAAAAAAACCTCATCATTCTTTAAGCGCCGGAATCTAGCCATGCAGTCGGCAATGACGTTGGTGTAAGCATGTCCGATGTGCGGTTTGGCATTAACGTAATAAATAGGAGTAGTAAGATAAAAAATTTTACTCATCTTCCTTAAAGAATACCTTCTCTACCCGGCCATCTTCAAGCTCAACATAAGCTACTCGGGTTAAGATATTTACCGAAGAAACTTTTCCTTTACCTTGAGGCGTTTCTATGGTTTGACCTTCTTTAGGCAGGCCTTTGGAAAGATCACGATAGGTTTTGTATTCGTAAAAAAGGCAGCACATTAATCTTCCGCAGATACCGGATATTTTCCCGGAACTTAAAGGTAATTTCTGTAGTTTAGCCATCTTCATACTGACCGGCTCAAAATTTTTCAAAAACCTCACACAACATAGGCGTTGACCGCAAGGGCCAATACCGCCAAACAGTCTGGCTTCATCCCTTACGCCGATTTGGCGCATCTCTATTCTGATTTTGAATATCTTTGCTAACTCTTTTACTAACTCCCTAAAATCCACTCGGCTTTCGGAAGTAAAATAAAAGACTATCTTTTTTTTATCAAGCGAATATTCGGCATCTACCAATTTCATGGGTATCTTATAGTCCCGGATCTTACGGGAACATAATCTCATGGCATCCTTAGATTCTTTTTTGTTAGATTTTATCTGCTCTATATCTTGAGCCGATAATTTGCGTAAAACGTTCTTATAGCCATTTTTTTTATCGCCTCCGGCTAAAGAATTAACTTCGTTTATCTCGACCACTTCGCCATAATCGACCCCCCTATCAGCTTCTACTACTACATAATCATGGGTATTAATATCATCGCTGACCTGATAAGTCATAAGCTGGCCGGCTTCTCTAAGTCTTATCAAAGCAATTTTCATCTTCAAACCCACTTTGGCGCCCAATCAAGACGCCCCTTTATCAAATTCATGGCTAAATTAATGTTAATATTATGGTAAGCCCGGTATATCTTCAACAAATCTCTTAAAATACCGCTTATTTGAACGATATCCTTATTGCGTAGAATTATCTCACATCCCTTATTAAACGGCAATTTATTGTTTTGGCAATTAGCTTTCCAAAGTAAACCACAACGCATAGTCTCAATTAAAGCCCACAAAAAAGAACCAAAGGCCTTTCTGTCTTTAAATTTTAAGTCTTCTCCCTGCAAAAAATTATTAGCTAAATTAATATCGGCTTGCTCAATAGCTGTATCTATCGAAGGTAAAAAAATCTTTCGGCAACGTGAAGAAATAGTCGGCAAAAGCTCTTCTAGCCTTAAAGCACACAAGACTATAAATGAATTTTTCGGCGGTTCTTCTAGAGTTTTTAAAAAAGCGTTGGCTGCCTCCGGACTTAAGCTTTCGCTCTCTTTTAAGAGTACTATCTTTCTTTCTAAACAAAAACTCTTTAGAGAAAGAAAACTTCTGATATCCCGTATCGTTTCGATCTTAATAGTTAGATTTTCCGGCTCTATCACCAATAAATCCGGATGGTTATTTTGATTTATTCTTTTACAGTCCAGACAAGAATTGCAGAAATAAGAATCTTCTTTACAGCTTATCAGCTTTAAAATATCAAATACTAGCGGATAATTTTGGCCAAGAAAAAGATAGGAAGAACCTAATAAATTATTATTTTTCAGGACTCTAAAATAATTCAGTAACCCTTCTTTTTTAGCCATACTGTTAAAACTTAAACTTTATTTTTTAAAACCTTTTTTAATATTACTTCTACTTTTTGATAAATTTCTTCCAATCGGCCGCTGGCATTGATGACTTTTATCCGCCGAGGATGCTTGCAAGCTAACTTTAAATAACCCTCTTTAAGCTTATTATGAAAACTTAAAGGCTTAGATTCAATGCGGTCTTTATTTTTAATTCGTAAAAGGCCGGCCTTAGCCGGTGTATCAAGAAGAATAGTTAAATCCGGAGTAATGCCTAACGAAAATATCTTGACAGCTCTTTCGGCAGTTTTACCTAAACCTAAAGCAAAACCTTGATAGACTAAAGTAGAATCAAAAAAACGGTCGCAAACGATAAAATCGTATTTTTTTAAATCTCTTTTCAGCTTTTCTTCGATAAGTTGAGTACGTGCCGCTAAATACAGTAATAATTCGGTATACCGGCTCAATGCTTTATTGTTTTTATCTAAAAGAATATCTCTTATTTTCTCACCGATTTTAGTAGTGCCGGGCTCACGATAGGTTTTTACCGAAAAACCTTTACGGCGTAGATACTTATCTAAAAATTTAATTACGCTGCTTTTTCCCGAGCCTTCTATCCCTTCGATGGTTATAAACATATTAATCTTCCTCTGGTAATTTTTTAGAGATAAAAATTGTAGACGTTGCTGAATCTGTTGCATAATAAGGGAACTTTTCTTCCATCTCTTTTCTGATAGCATCGGCGGCTTTAAAATCTTTTTTTTGTCTGGCCTCGTGTCTCTTATCAGCCAGTTTTATGAGTTCTTTTGGAATTTTCTTTCCTTTTGGAATTTTAAGCCCGAAAATCTTAAAAAATTCTTCTAGCTTAGAAACAACATATTTTAGTGCTTCTTTTTTGCCTAAGGAAGCAAAAACAGAACCTAAATCAATTAAATCAAATAAAGAAGCCAATGCGCCAGGCATATTGAAATCATCATCCATTGCTTCATTGAATTTCGCACAAATAACATCCACCTTGTCTTTATCTTCCGGTATTATCTTAGGGCCTTTTTGGTAATCCTTTGACAAAAAAAACTTTTCAAAAGTATCATAAAAACTCTTTTTTTGTTTTTTAAACTCCTCTATTTTCTCTTCATTAAAATCAACAGGATGAGAGTAATGAGCCGATAAAAAAAATAACTTTAAGTAATCAGGATCCTTATATTTTTTTACAAAATCTTTTATCGTTATGAAATTACCTAAAGATTTCGCCATCTTTTGGCTATTGATAGTTAAAAGGCCGTGATGAATCCAATAATTAGCAAAAGGCTTACCAGATAAAGCCTCGGATTGGGCACACTCATTTTCATGGTGAGGAAAGATCAAATCCCGGCCTCCGCCATGAATGTCTAAAGTAACGGCCTTAAGATACTTCTGGCTCATAACCGAGCACTCGATATGCCAACCAGGCCGGCCCCGGCCCCAAGGACTATTCCAAAAAGGCTCATTCTCTTTAGATTTCTTCCAGAGGGCAAAATCAAAAGGATCTTCCTTATGCTCATCAACTTCAACTCTTACTCCTTCGAGCATCTGATCTATACTTTGATTGGATAATTTGCCGTAACTTTTAAATCTGCGCACCCTAAAGTAAATTCCGTCTTTGGTTTCATAGGCATAACCTTTATCGATTAACTTCTTGATGTATCGAATCATCGCAGTTATATTCGCGGTTGCCCGGGGTTCTTTATCAGCTTTGGGTATGTTTAACAAACTTAAATCCTGGTAATAATCATTTATGTATTTATCGACTAACTCTTTCCAGCTAACTTTAAGCTCATTAGCTCGTTTGATGATTTTATCGTCGATATCGGTAATATTACGAATAAATGAAACTTTAAAGCCCCGGTATTGAAGATACCTTCTTATTACCTCAAAAATATATAGGCTTCTGGCATGGCCGATATGGCAATCATCATAAACCGTAACTCCGCAGGTATACATTTTTACATTTTTGCCGCTAGCCGGAATAAAATCTTCTTTCTTTTTTGTTAAAGAGTTATATATCTTTATTTGAGGTATTTTATTAATTTTCATCGGACTTTATTTACCAAGATAATAGCAAAACAGCTAATGCTATTTTTAGCGCCTAAAATAGGCAGTTTTTCTTTGGATTTGACTTTAACGTTAACTTCGGAGATAGAAAAAATTCGCTTAAGTGATTTTAAAATCTCTTTTTTATGCCCGCAAAGTTTAGGCTTATCGGCCACGATAACGGTATCAATATTAAGAATATGGTATCTTCTGTTAATTTTCTGCAAAATAAATTTTACTATTTCTTTACTGTTTAAATTTTTAAACTTTGGAGAAGGTGGAAAATAATCACCGATATCGCCTATTCCGCAAGCTCCGCATAAGGCATCACTTAAAGCATGCAACAAAACATCGCCATCAGATACCGCTTCTAAGCCAAAAGAACAAGGAATCCTTATTCCTCCTAAAATTAAGTCTTTCTTCTTTAAGGTAATCCTATGGACATCAAAACCAAATCCAATCTTATAATTTCTCATAATTAATAGCTCGGGCTAATCTGATATCTTGAGGATAAGTTATCTTAAAATTAGCGATTTCACCGGGGACTAGCCGAATAGGTTGGCCTAAAAGCTCTAATAATTGAGCATCATCGGTAAAGTTTCGCTCTCGAAATTTTTTATAAGCCTTGATTAACAAAGTTTTTTTAAACCCTTGAGGAGTCTGAATAAGAAAAATATTCTCTCTATCGATGGTTTTTTGGACATATTCTTTTTTTACTATTTTTAAAGTATCCGGTGACTCCAAGCCGCAAATTACTGCCGGAAAAATCTTTAGCTCTTTTAAGATAATATTTATCTGCCGTATGCTCACGAAAGGACGGGCTCCATCATGTATCAACACATAATTTATGTCTTTGGCTAGAGCTGCTAAGCCGTTTTGCACCGAATCTTTTCGTTGTTTACCGCCTTGCACTATGATAACTCGAGAATCTTTTATTTTTCGCTTAGCCAAAGAAAAATCTTTTTTCCTTAAGACTAATACTACCTGCTTAATTGGCCTTATTTTTAGAAAAATTCCGACAGCGTATTGAAAAAGCAAAAGCCCGTTAAGCTTTAGCCTGGCTTTATCTATTTTGCCTAACCTTTTGCCCTCTCCGGCACAAACAATGATAACCCCGACTTTAAAGGCCATCTTTAAAATTAAATAATATTATATGAGCTTAGTGAAAATAATTCTTCCGCTGGAACTTTGAAGTACCGACGTAACTTCTATTGATACCGTTTTACCGATGAGTTTTTTTGCTCCTTCGACAACAACCATGGTTCCGTCTTCCAAGTAGCCGATAGCTTGATTTTGCTCTTTGCCTTCTTTAACCAGCTTTATGGAAAACCTTTGGCCGGCAATAAACGTCGGCTTAAGAGCATTAGCAAGGTCGTTGATATTCAATACATTCACTCCTTGTAATTGGGCAATACGGTTTAAATTATAATCGGTAGTCAATACTTTAGCATCCATTTTTTGTCCTAACCTTACTATTTTTTCATCAACGCTTTTAGTATCCTCGAAAGGCTCATCTACTATCTCTATTTCGACGTTAGGTTCTTTTTTCAAAGAATGTAGTATCTCTATGCCTCTTTTGCCCTTTTGACGTTTCATATGGTCGGTAGAATCGGCCAAAGCATGTAATTCGTTTAAAACAAAACGCGGGATAATAAAGGTGGCCTCTAAAAATTTAGTCTTTACGATATCTAAAATTCTACCATCAATAATTATACTGGTATCGATTATAATAGATTCTTCCCGCATCGCCTGACTTTTGAATTTGACATAGGGAATTACCAAGTGAAATTGGTCTTTACCTTTAATTCCTAAAGTAAGACCAAGATAAACAAAGGTAAAAGTGACAAAAAGCTTAATGTTATTAAACATATCCCTTCCGATATCCTGTGATAAGGGGATTTTATCAAGCGTTTCACCGAATATCCAAGCCAGTAATAAACCCAAAACTATCCCGAATACGGCGCTGGAAAGGCCCTTTAAAGAGACACGGCGGGCAAAGTGTTCAAATAAAACTATAGCTACGCCTACACCAAAACCAATACTGGCCGAAAAAAGAGCATTCTCTTGCCACAAAGAATAGCCTAAGCCTGTGAACACTAAAATAAAAAAGATTCTTAAGAATATAAGACTTAACATATAACCTCCTTAAAATTTATATAATAAAAAAATAAATAATTTAAAAATAAAATAATTTTTATATTTAGCCAAAAATATTTTTCACTACTTCTTTCAAAGAAGAAAAGCTACCTATCTGGGAAACAAATTCTTTATTCACCTCCTTTAAATTCGCTTCCGGAATAAAATAATTCTTAAGGTCTATTCTTTGGGCTTCTTTTAACCTTAAATTTATATTATTAACTTTCCGCAGCTCTCCGGCCAAGCCTACCTCTCCGATAAAAACGCTATTTAGCGGTAGTTCCTTTTCTTTTAAGCTAGAAATTATAGCCATTACTGCTCCTAAGTCAGCAGCCGGATCATTTATTTTAAGCCCGCCGGCCACATTTAGAAAAACATCTTCGCTGGATAAAGAAAGTTTAAGCCTTTTTTCTATTATAGCTACTAAAAGGGAAAAGCGATTAAAATCAAATCCTAAGCTTCTTCTTCTGACTACACCAAAACTAGCCCGGCTCACCAAAGACTGAAGCTCAATAAGAAGAGGGCGTAAACCTTCAATCACACAAACTACGCTGCTGCCGGAGAAAGATTGTTCGCGGTGAGGAAGAAAAACATCGGTTACTTTTTTAACCTCCGACAAACCAGAAGATTTCATTTCAAAAACAGCAATATCTCCGGTAGGGCCAAAGCGATTTTTCACCGACCTTAAAATCCTATAGTTGGATAGCGACTCGCCTTCAAAATAAAGAACACAATCAACTATGTGCTCTAACAATTTAGGCCCGGCTATTAATCCTTCCTTAGTGACATGACCAACCATAAAAATAACTACCCCCAGTGTCTTTGCTATACGGGTAAGATAATCAGCACAACCTTTAATTTGAGATACACTCCCCTTAGGACCTTCACAGCAAGCCGTCGAAACTACTTGTATGGAATCTATAACTACAAATTTAAAGCCACCCTCTTTTATATATTCAAAAATATCCTCTAATCTATCCTCGGCAACGATGTAGACTTTATCAATACCCTTCTGCTCCAGCCTCTTGGAACGTAAAACTACCTGTGAAGATGATTCCTCGGCACTAACATAAAGAGTTTATTTTTTTTTAGCTAAATAAGCGGCTACTTCTAATAAAAGAGTAGATTTACCGATTCCAGGTTCACCACCGACCAAAACCACCTCGCCCTTTACTAAGCCTCCTCCCAGTATCCGGTCAAACTCTTCTAGGCCGCTAGCAATACGAGAGTAATCACTCTCTTGGATATCGCCTAAAAGCTGAGGAGGAACCTTCTCTCTAATTATTTCGCCAGAAAATTCTTTTTCTTCGGAAAAAGTCTCCCAGCCCTGGCAAAAAGGGCACTTTCCTAACCACTTAATTGATTTATAACCGCAACTGGAACAGATAAACATTGTTTAAAAATTAATATTGTAAGTAAAAAGCTGATGGCAATAAAAGCGCGGCTTAAACATCTGGCCGATATGTAAGAAGACAAGCATTATTCTTGATTCTCCTTGGGTTTATGCAATAGCTTCCAAGGATGTGCTTTTAAATCTCTGATAAATTCTTCGGTGCTATTATATAAAGTCTCATCGTAGAGTAAACGACCGATAGTGCCGCGTTTATCTCTTAAGTCACTCATTATATTTTTTAAATCCAAACTTATACTCTCTATATTGGCAATAGTATTCTCTAAAGAGGTCTTAATCGGCCCATCTTTAACTAAGGTGCTTATCTCATTGACGGTTTGATTAAAATTGGCGAATATCTGGAAAAGCGGAACTGGTGATACCCCTGCTACGGTTTCATTACTGACAACATACGATAGTATTACAAGCGGAGGAGTAATCTCTAAATATTTTTCACCAAATAAACTTAAACTATTAATAAAGAATTGGGAATCTTGCGGAATTTTAACTCCGCTCTGGATAGAAGCATGAACATAAACTTTAGGCTTACTGTATTCTTCCTTGACTACAACTTTTTTTATCTCTCCAACGTCCACTCCGCAGAACCGTACCGGCGAAGCCGGGCGTAAACCCTCGACAAAATTAAATTTAACTACTATATTGTAGGAACCTTTAAAGACGCCGATGCTAAATTTTCTGATAGAAAGAATAGTAATAAAAAACAAAATGAAAGCGATTAGAAAAAAACTTCCTATCTTAACATACCTGATACTTTTATTCCTATCCCATAAATTGTTAACCATTTATATTACCTCCTATTTAATCGGTTAGACTTCCATTTCTTTAATCGGTCCGCCGGAACTTCCTTTCAAAAATTGTATTAGCCTTTCGTCTTGGGCATTATTCAAATCTTCCTTATTTCCTTCAAAAATAATTTTTCCTCCTAATAAGAAAGCCAAGCGGTCAGCAATCTTAAGACCAACCTCTAAATCATGAGTTACTACCAAAGAAGTCACTGCCAAGCGGCTATGTAAATCTTCTATCAAAGATACCACTTTATCTACCGAAATCGGGTCTATGCCGGTAGTCGGCTCATCGTAAATTATAATCTTGGGATTATAAACGATAGCCCTAGCTATAGCTACTCTTTTTTTCATTCCGCCGCTTAATTCATGAGGATATAACTTCTCAATCCCTTTTAATCCTACTAATGCCAGCGTCTCGGAAACTTTACGGCTTATTTCCGACTTCTTTAAACTAGTATGCTGATTAAGAAAAAAACCGACGTTTTCTTCAATATTTAAAAAATCAAAAAGAGCACTACCTTGAAACACTAAACCAAATTGTAGCCTGATTTTTTCTAATTTTTCCTTATTTAATTGGGTTATATCGACTCCGTCGATACAGATAGTTCCTGAATCCGGCCTTAATAAACCAATAATGTTTTTAAGCAAAACCGTCTTTCCGGCTCCGCTTCGACCGATAAGCAAAAAAGTTTCTCCTTTCTTAACCGTAAGGTTTACTCCCCGCAAAACTTCTTTACCGCTAAACGACCTATAGACATTATGTAATTTTATCATACCTAAACGAAATAAAAAACTGCCGTTAAAAAGCAATCGCAGACAATAATCAAGATAAAAGAACGGACTACGGCTTTGGTTACGGCATGCGAAACTTCCAGAGAAGAAAAAGGACGAAATCCTTCGTAGCATGATATTAAAGCAATTATCCCGCCGAAAGAGATACTTTTCAAAATACCGCTTAAAATATCCTTTAATCCTAAAGCGTCAAAGGTCATACGAAAATATAATCCGGCCGGAATAGCAAATTTAGTTACCCCTACTAAATAACCGCCTAAAATACCTAAAAAATCGGCATAGATAATAAGTACCGGCATACAAATAAGTAAAGACACAAGCTTAGGCACTACTAGATAATTCACCGGCTCTACTCCAAAAGCTTCCAAAGCATCAACCTGCTCGCTTATCTTCATAGAGCCTATACCAGCAGTTATAGAAGCTCCGCTTCGAGCAGAAACAATCAAAGCGCCTATCACCGGACCTAATTCTCTCACTAAAGATAATGCTACTAATGTTGCTAATTGGATTTCCGAACTAAACTGCTGCAATTGGTAAGCGGTCTGAAAAGCGATGATAATACCGATAAAAAAAGATATTAAAGATACTAACGGCAGGCTGTCTATCCCGATAAAAATTATTTCCCGGACTAATGAGCTTAAATCTCTTTTTTGAGTAAATAATCCCCGAACAGTATCTTTTAAAAAAAACCCTAATCCTCCGACATAATGGAATAAATCTTTGATTTTTACGAAAATAGCCATTAAAAATCTTTCCTCCGCTCAAGTTGTAAAAGCGTTTGGTCTCTTCCTACTTTAAATTTTAACATCTTATCGTCTTCTAAATTATAACGCAATTCGGTGTTGGCGCCGGTTCTTTCTTCTTCCTCTTCATTAGCACTTAAATAAACTCCGAAATTATTGTCTAGGTCTTTTCTTAAACCGATATCTTGGCTTTCTGCGGAAAATAATTGCCACTCATCGATGAAAATCTTTTGAGCGCTAAATTTAGCTCCGGGAATCAAGTTAGAAAAATTCCGTAAATCTAAAATTCCCTCTATCTCAAATATACTCCCGTCAAGAGCGATAACTTCAGAATCAGTAATATTAAAAATCGGCGGATTGCCTAAAAAATCCAAGCGAAACTGGCTAAATCGGCGTTTTTTATACCTACCGTTATTAGCTAATAAATGGCCACTAGTAAAAAACTTTCCCAATTTACCCCAAATATCTAAAGCTATCTTAGCATCTCCTTCAAAAACCTGTAAATTCGCCTGCCAAGTACCGTTAACTTTTAGAGCTAATTCTCCTTTATCTAGGTTTATATTGCCGACTACCATAAATTGTGGCCAAGAAAATTCTTCGATAAAGATTATATTATTTATTTTTACGAATCTTGCTTTTAACCAAGGAAATTCTAGCTTTTCTTCTTTAGCTAACAGCTTATTATCTAAAGAAAAAATGCTTATATTTTTGCCGATTAAGTTAATTGTCAAAGAACCACTATCTTGGCTTAAAGCTAAGGTAAAACTTCCGTTGAGTTTACAGTTACCTAATAAAAAATCAACTAACTTTACTTCTTTATTAACTAAATCGACCTCTATTAAGTCTTGATAAGAGCAAAAAGCTTTTTCTTCCGCAAGGCTATAGAAAACTAAGAGAAGAAAAACTAGAAAGTATCTTCTCATTCAAATTCTAATACTTCTCCTTTCCGCTTAGCCTTTACCGTAGCCAATTTATCTTTCTGCTTAGATTTCTTGGAAAACAATCCTTTTATGATATCTTCGGCTAGAGGGTCTTCCAAAAATCTTTGGATAATTCGTTTAAGAGGTCTGGCGCCAAAAACAGGATCAAATCCTTTATCGATAAAAAATTCTTCAGCCTCAGGAGTCAACTCTACCTGGAAACCTTGATCGCGTAAACGTTCATTCACGTAAGAAATTTCTAAATCTACTATTTCTTTTAAATCTTTCTTATCTAACGGCCGGAAAACCGTAGTTTCGTCTAAACGATTCAAAAATTCAGGTTTAAAAGTCTTTTTAACTTCTTCTAAGAGTATGGCCTTCATGTCGTCATAGCCTACATCTTCATTTACGGTCTTAAATCCTAATGAACCTTTTTTTCTAATAATATCTGCTCCGACATTGGAAGTCATAATAATAATAGTATTTCTAAAATCAACTCTCCGTCCGTAACTATCGGTAAGCCGTCCTTCTTCTAAAATCTGCAGTAAAATATTAAAGATATCAGGGTGGGCTTTTTCGATTTCGTCTAAAAGAATGACCGAATACGGCCGGCGTCTAACTTTTTCGCTTAACTGCCCGCCCTCTTCATATCCAACATAGCCAGGAGGCGCACCAATTAAGCGAGAAACATTCAACTTTTCCATATACTCACTCATATCTAATTGAATCAAAGCATCATCGTCTCCAAACATAAATTCTGCTAAGGCCCGAGCTAGAAGGGTTTTCCCGACTCCTGTAGGACCCAAAAACATAAAAGAACCTATCGGGCGGCGCGGTTCTTTTATTCCGGCCCGAGCTCTTCTTATCGAACGGGCTATAGCGCTTATGGCTTCTTTTTGTCCCACTACTTTTTGTCCTAATTCTTCTTCTATCTTAAGAAGTTTCTCGGACTCTTTTTCTTCCAAACGATAAATAGGCACACCTGTTATTTGCGATACTAAACGGGCGATATCCTCTTCGCCTACTGTCGGAGTAATTTGGTCTCTTTTCTTGCTCCAATCTTTTCTTAAATTATCTAGCTTATGGCGAATATCTTTTTCTTCGTCTCTTAAGCGGGCGGCTTTCTCAAAATCCTGTTGTTTGATAAGCGCTTCTTTTTCCATCACTATATTAGCTAACTTCTCTTCCATATCTTTTATATCCGAAGGCGCGGTTAAAACGCTTAAGCGCGATCTAGCTCCGGCTTCATCAATTAAATCTATAGCTTTATCCGGCAAAAATCTTCCCGAAATATAACGGTCCGATAATTTGGATGCTGCCTCTAAGGACTCATCCGAAAATTGCACTCTATGATGGGCTTCAAAACGATCTCTTAGACCTTTTAGTATTTGGATGGTTTCGTTAACAGTATTGGCTTCTACATATATTGCTTGGAACCGACGCTCTAAAGCCGAATCTTTTTCGATATACTTTCGGTACTCATCTAAAGTAGTAGCGCCGATACATTGGATTTCTCCGCGCGATAAGGCTGGCTTTAAAATATTAGAAGCATCTATTGCTCCTTCGGCAGCTCCAGCTCCTACTAAAGTATGTAATTCATCGATAAAAATTATGACATCTTTAGAGCGCTTTATCTCCTCCATAACGGCTTTTATTCTTTCTTCGAATTGACCGCGGTATTTAGTTCCGGCTATCATCAAAGCTAAATCTAAAACTACAATTCTTTTACCTCTCAACACTTCCGGCACATCACCTTTGATGATATTTTGAGCTAGGCCTTCTACTATAGCTGTTTTACCAACTCCAGCTTCTCCTAATAAAACTGGGTTGTTTTTTGTTCGACGGGATAAGATTTGAATGACCCTCTCTATCTCCGATTGTCTTCCGATTACCGGGTCTAACTTTTCTTCTTTAGCTAATCTGGTTAGGTCTCTGCCAAAAGAATCTAACGCCGGAGTTTTGGAAGAAGCATGGGTGCTGCTGCCTTGAGAATGGCTTCCTCCGCCTAAAAGATTATAAATTTCATTTTTAACCCTCTTTAAATCTACTCCTAGCGAAAAAAGGACCTGGGAAGCAATTCCCTCCTCTTCTCTAAGTAAACCTAAAAGTATATGCTCTGTCCCGATATAATTATGCCCTAAACTACGGGCTTCTTCGGCAGAAAGTTCTAAGGCCTTTTTGGCTCGCGGCGTAAAGGGTATATCTCCTAAAACCGAAGCTACACTTCCGGAAGTAATTAATTTTTCGATTTCGATTCTTAAGCGTTCTAAATCTACTCCTAAATTCTGTAAGACCGCACAAGCCACACCTTCTCCTTCCCGGATTAACCCTAAGAGTATGTGTTCGGTACCGATATAATCATGGTTAAAACGTCTGGCTTCTTCTTTAGCTAAAACTAAAACTTTACGCGCTCTTTCGGTAAATCGATTAAACATCTTATCCTCCTAACTTTTCTCTCAATACCTCTGCCCGCACATAATCTCTTTTATTCTCATCCAAAGATTTTGACTCGATCTTCTGTAAATGAGCGGGCTGGATTAAAATAAAAAGATTATTTATCAGCTTCCTTATCTCTCCTTCGCTGGAAAAATAAGTATTTTTAATTATACCTAAATCTAACCCTAAAGACAAGATAGAAAGATGGCTTAAAGCCTCTTTGCTATCTATCAAACGGCAACTTCTTAAAATCCCTAAAGCCCGCCAAACGCTATCTTCTAATTTTATCTTATATTTACGTAGCAGTATATTACGGGCATCTATTTCCTGTTCCTTCACCTGGTTTACCACTCCCACCAGATTATCAATTAACTCTTCCTCCGATAAGCCTAAACTAGCCTGATTGGAAATCTGAAAGAAATCACCTAAGGCTTGGGTACCTTCCCCGAATAATCCCCGGGTAGTAAAAGATATCCGGGCTAATAATTCTAAAATTTTATTGATACGCTTAGTTAGCACCAAAGCCGGAAGATGCAGCATGCATGATGCCCGCATAGCTGTTCCAACATTAGTAGGGCAAGAGGTAAGAAATCCTAAGTCATAAGAAAAACAAAAAGGAAGTTTTTTGCTTAAAATATTATCGACATCATTTAATAATTCCCAACTTTCTTTAAGGTTTAAACCGGAAGCAATGACCTGCATTCTTAAATGGTCCTCTTCATTTATCATAAAAGAAATTTTCTCATCTTGAGAGATTATTACCCCCTTACCTTCATCGACAACCAAATGTTCTTGGCTTATCAAATGGCGCTCTAAAAGAAACTGCCGATCAAGACTGCTTAGCTCGCTCATGTCGGCAAAAATACTTCCTTCCAAAATATCGATAGCTGGGTATGCTTCTTTGACTTTTTTAAGAATATTGCTTCTTTGAATTTTATTAGCTTGAAAAGGAAAAGGGTAACCGCTAATATTACGAGCTAGACGGATTCGAGAAGAAAATACAATTTCGGCTTGCGGACCGCTACCGTTCATCCAACTATCTTGATTAGTTATAAAATTTTCGAACATTACTTTATCCTTTTTGCCGGCTTAGCAGCTTCTTAATCTCATCTCTTAGTTTAGCAGCATCCTCATACTCTTCTAGTTGTATGGCTCTTTCTAAACGCTTACGTAAATCTTCGATTCTTGATTCTACTATTACTTTTTGATCTATTTGCACTGGAGCTTTACCGGTATGCTTTAATGAACTATGGATTTTTTTTAACAACGGCAGAAGCTGTTCTTTAAAAATAACATAACAGCGTTCACAACCCAATTTACCTTTAGCTTTGAATTCTTCGTAAGTAAGGTTGCAGGCCGGGCATTTAAGATTTATTTTTCTTTTTCCTTCCCGATCTTGATTAATTAACCCGCCTAAAAAACCCGGGATGCTTAAATGTTCCTTTAACTCCTCGGCTTTAGTTTGAGCACAAGATTGGCAGATATGCATTTCGACGATTTTATCGTCGACTATTTCGGTAAGGTGGACAGTAGCTATGTTTTTATGACAAACATCGCAAAGCATTTATAATTTATATTTTACGCCTTCGCTCTGGGTAAGACTTTTAAATTCTTTCATTATTTTTATAGTTATGGCCCCGGGCTTAGCTGTGCCTATTTCTCTACCGTCTACTTTGACTACTGGCACTACTTCAGCCGCTGTCCCGGTTAAAAAACACTCATCGCTTATGTAAAGCTCATGACGGGTAAGAACATGTTCGTGAGTGGGGATTCTTAAACTCTTAGCGATATCCATAACAGTATCCCGGGTAATTCCCCGTAATGTTCCCATACATTGAGGTGGAGTATAAAGCTCCCCTTTTTTAACTAAAAAAATATTATCTCCGGTACACTCAGCCACATAACCAAGATGATCCAACATCAAAGCTTCCTGATATCCGGAATTTATAGCTTCTATCTTGGCTAAAATATTATTAAGGTAATTTAATGACTTTATCTGAGGATTAAGAGCCTCACAAAGATTTCTTACCGTAGGTACACTGATTATTTCCATTCCTTTATTATATAATTCTTTGGGATAAAGAACGATATTGTCGGTGATAATAACTACCGTTTCTTTACCTTTACATTTGCGCGGATCTAGGCCTAAATCACCTTCGCCGCGGGAAACCACAATTCTTATATAGGCATTTTTTAGCTTGTTAGCTTTTAAAGTATCTATAACAGCAGAGACAAGGTCTTTTTTAGGCAAAGGTATCTTAAGCATAATAGATTGTGCTGACTCAAACAAGCGCTCAATATGTTCCTTTAGTTTAAAAACTAAACAATTATAAGCTCTTACGCCTTCAAAAACGCCGTCGCCGTATAAAAAACCGTGATCAAATACCGAAACTTTAGCTTGATCTTTATCTACTAGCTTTCCGTTCAAAAATATTTTCATCTTTCCTCCTCTAATTAGTAGACAACTTATGGAGCGTATGAAATACGCGAACATAAGTTGTAGTCCTTGAAGTCTTTGACATCAAGGACGTCTACGAATTACCCCACACCCAGAATTAAATATGAACTTAACCCCATCTGGGTGTGGGGCAAGTTCGACTAAAACATTTTTGTTATGCCTTACGGCATACAAAAATTTAAGTCTCACTTAGTTCTCCGTCTTTAATAGCAATGGTCTTTTTGGCTCTCTTGGCCAACTCTAAATTGTGCGTAACTAATATTATAGTCTTGTTTTTCTCTTGGTTTAACTTATCTAGTAAAACAACTATTTTATCCTGGGACTCACGGTCTAAATTTCCTGTCGGTTCATCGCAAAGAATAACCTCAGGGTCCTTAGCTAAAGCTCGGGCAAAAGCTACCTTTTGCCGTTCACCACCACTAAGCTGCGAAGGAAAAAATTTGCTTTTACTTTCTATCCCTAAATATTTTAACAATTCTTGTATTGTTTTTAAAGGACAATTTCCTTTAGCTAAAATAGAAGCTAATCTTATGTTTTCCAAGACATTTAGCTCTTCAATCAAATGATAAAACTGAAAAACAAAACCCACATGCTGACTACGCCATAACGACAGCTTTTTATCTTTGAATTTATAAATATTATCTTTATTAAAAAGCATTTTTCCCTTGGTCGGAGGCTCTAGACCTCCTAAAATATGTAAAAGAGTAGACTTTCCGGCTCCGGAAGGCCCAACTATCGAGATATAGTCGCCGGGATGAATCGATAAAGAAACATTTTGCAAAGCCCTAACTACTCCGGCAATACTACGGTATTCTTTAGTCAAAGATACGGCTTCTATCAATTTACTCATATCTTAATGCCTCCGACGGCGATAACTTTGATGCTCTTGATGCTGGTATAAGACTAAAGAGATAAGATAAAAAAATACCTATAAATATTATTAACAGTATATCAGGATAATTTATAGCTACTGGTAAATATTCTATATAATAGATTTCTGCCGGCAATTTTATGAAGTGGTAATTCTTCAAAGCCAGACATAAACCCAAACCTAATAACGAACCGCTTAAAGTTCCGACTACGCCTAAGAGTAATCCTTGTAAACTAAAAATAGCCAAAATTCGCTTGTTACTAAAACCAAGCGATTTTAGAATTCCGATGTCTTTGGTTTTTTCCACTACTTTTACGGTCAAAGTGGCAAAAATATTAAAAGCCGCTACCAAAATTATCAGGCTTAAGATAATAAACATAGTAAACTTCTCCAATTCTAAAGCCGAAAATAGTACTTGGTTCGATTCTATCCAAGTGGTAGCAAAAACGGCCGGGCCTAATTGGCTTATAATCTTTCTTTTTATATCGCTGGCCTTAAAGGGATCTTTTATCTTTACACCCAGAAATAGCAAATAATTGGGTGATAATTCCTTAGCCTCGTCTAAACTAACAATAAGATAATTATTATCGATGTCGTAAACACCTACCTTAAAAAAACCTCTTACCCGGCTTTTTTGCAATTTCAGTTGTTTCTTCAAAGGGTAAAACTCTAATTCTTCGGAAATAAAAAATCTTCTGCGTAAACCTTCTCCTACAAAAACTCCTTCTCCTTTTTTATCTTTAGTAACATAGCGATAAAATTCTTGATTTTCTGGTTGGTTGGTAAAATCTATGCCTTTTACTACTAAAGGAAAAACTAAGTTATCAAACTTACCAAATACTTGGGTTTGTAAAAATAAGGAAGCGCTCTCTACTTCCTCCCAAGTATCCAGAGTATTCTTTATTTGTCCTAATTTATCGTTATCGTTACTTTCGATCACTATATGATGGCTAAACCGCATCAGCCGTTCGGTTAAATCACGGTCAAAACCGTTCATTACGGAAATAACTACTATCAAAGTTGCTACCCCTAAGGCTATTCCAACACAAGAAACCATGGCGATAAAAGAGATGTGCTGTGTTTTACCGCGAAAAAGATACCGCCAGGCTAAGTATAGCTGTGGTTTCATATCTAATTAATTTACCTTAAAATGACTTTTATTTATTATAAGCTTTGTTACTCGATAATCGAGAAAACCAAACCTACCTTTATTTCTCGCCATCTATCTCTTCTAAAGGCTTAAGGAGAGGAAAAAGAATTACATCCCTAATTGAAGGCTGATTAAGAAGAACCATTATCAATCTATCTATACCTATACCTAAACCGGCGGCTGGCGGCATGGCGTGCTCTAAACTAGTTAAAAAATCATCATCTATTTTTTTAGATAAATCTTCATCGGTATCAATTTGTTTTGTCAATCGGCTCCTTTGCTCTATAGGATCATTTAATTCTGAATAAGCATTGGCTATTTCTAAGCCGTTTAAGAATAACTCAAATCTTTCTACAAGATAAGGATTATCTTTTTTCTTTTTTGCTAGCGGTGAAGTCCAAGTAAAAAAATCAACGATAAAAACCGGCTTATCACTAGGATATTTCTTCTCGATTAATTCTTCGGTAATATTTAAAATCTGCATCCGGCTAAGCCCTTTGGGCAATTGCAGCTTTTTGCTTATCTTATTAATTACGATATCTTGGGGATCTTCGCATTCTATACCAAACTCTTCTTGAAATAACTGGGCAAAAGAAATTTTTTGCCAAGGGCCGCTGATATCTATTTTTTTATCTTGATATTCAAAAATTTCTGATCCATGTATTTTTTTAGCTAAGAAAGAAAATAGGTCTTCGCAAAGCTTCATCATGTAACCATAATTCTCGTAAGCACAATAAGCTTCCAGCATCGTAAACTCGGGATTATGACGGGAAGATGTACCTTCATTGCGAAAACTTCTATTGATTTCATAAATCTTCTCCAAGCCCCCTACTAGTAAACGTTTAAGATAAAGCTCGGGGGCTATTCTTAAATAAACATCCGAATTGGTAGCATTATGATGGGTGCCAAAAGGCCGGCCGGCGGCACCTCCGGCAATAGGATGAAGCATTGGCGTTTCTACTTCCATAAAGCTCAAACTATTAAAGAAATCTCTGATAAGACTGATTATCAGAGAACGTTTTATAAAAACCTCTCTGACCTCCGGGTTAGCAATCAAATCTAGATAACGCTTACGATATCTTACCTCTACATCCTTAAGACCGTGCCACTTCTCCGGTAAAGGCCTTAAAGCCTTGGATAATAATTTTAGTTCTTTTACTAAAACAGTAATTTCACCGGTCCTAGTTTTAAACAATTCTCCTCTAACTCCTATAATATCGCCGATATCAAGGTCTTTAAAAAGTTGGTATGATTCTTTAAGGTTATCATACTGAGCGTAAATCTGTATTTTACCGCTATAATCGCTGAGGTGAGCAAAACCAGATTTACCGTGTTCTCGTTTAGAAACTAATCTGGCGGCTAAAGCTACGGCTGTACCCTCATGAAAACTTTCGATAATATTCTTTATCGGCGTAGTTTTCGGAAATTCGGTCTCGGTGTAAGGTGAGCCGTATTTTTCTTGAATTAATTTAAGCTTTTCCTGTCCATCCATAATATTGGTTAGATTATATAAAACTTCTATCTTTATGTCAATTTTTAGTTATAATAATATAATATAAATTAAGGAGGGTCAAAATGGAAAGTTTAACTAAGGAATTAGAGGCCTTAATAAAAAATGTGGAAAAGGTCATTGTCGGAAAAGAAGAAAGTATAAAATTATTAGTGGTGGGCTTACTCACCAATAGCCATATTCTAATCGAAGATGTTCCGGGAGTAGGAAAAACTATGTTAGCTTTAGCTTTAGCTAAATCTATAAAAGCCCACTTTCAAAGAATACAATTTACTCCCGACATTCTGCCTACGGACATTACCGGTGGTTTTATCTATAATCAAAAAAATCAAGAATTTGAATTTAAAAAGGGTCCTATTTTTACTAATATAGTTTTAGCCGATGAAATAAATAGAACGACGCCACGAACCCAATCAGCACTTTTAGAATGTATGCAAGAATACAAAGTAAGCATTGACGGGCATACCTTTATACTTCCTAAACCTTTCATGGTAATAGCTACTCAGAACCCTATAGAATATCACGGAACTTATCCTCTTCCCGAAGCTCAAATAGACCGCTTCTTAATGAAGATAAATATGGGTTATTTATCCGAAGACGAAGAGGCAAAAGTTATATCTTCTCAAAAAAAACAACACCCTATCGATACTTTGACTCCAGTTCTTACTTTAGAAAGAGTTATCGAGATACAAGAAATAATAAAACAAGTAGAAATATCTCCGAAAATACTAAACTATATTGTAAAAATAGTATCGGCTACAAGAAAAAAAGAAGAGATAAAATTAGGCGGTTCGACACGTACTTCCATAGCTTTCATGCAAGCTTCTAGGGTTTGGGCAATCCTGGAAGGGCGTAATTACGTCATCCCCGACGATATAATCAACCTTTCTCATTGGATATTAGGCCACAGATTAGTTCTTAATCCTCTTACAAAAATGGGTAAACTTACGGTAAAAGAGCTAATTAATGATTTAGTCAAAAATATACCTATCCCTTAATGTTTACTTTTAAAAACCTCAAAGTTTCGGCAGTTTTTATTGCCTTCAATGTCGCTCTGCTTTGCCTTTTAGTGCAAACTATAAAATCTTATTCTCCATTGCTCTACTTTTGTATGTGGCTCTTAGCTACCTTGGAAAGCATAAATATTATTTTTATTATTTTCCAATGGGCTGTTGCTAAAAATATTACCGTTAGCAGAGAAACTAAAGAGAAATGTATTGCCGGCCAAACTTTTAATGTAACGATAAATATAAAAAATAAAGGGGCCTTTCCTCTATTTAATATTTATACCGAAGATCTTACCGAAGATATATCTGACGAAAAAAGCAAAACAACTTTTTTAGAATACCTGCCCAAGAAAAGTTCTCATAAATTTATTTATGAATTATATTGCCGTAAAAGAGGTAAATACTATTTAGGACCGGTAAATATCTACTTTTTTGACATCTTGGGAATGATTTCTTTTAAACGGCAATACCCGGTATACTCTACCCTTTATGTCTATCCCAAAACTTTTGGTATTTCTAGGTTTCCACCCTTAAAAAAGGGTAATCTACCCTGGTTTGGAGTTGAAACCCGCCGCACCAGCGGCGATGAGGATGAATTCTTCGGTTTGCGTGAATATAGACAAGGTGACCCAATAAAGAAAATACACTGGTTCTCTACGGCTAAAAAGGGGAAATTAATAGTAAAAGAATTCCAAAAAATAAGTTTTTACCGGGCAAGTATCCTATTTACTTTGAATAAAGAAGAGAATATTGGCACTGCCGAAGAAAGCGTGGGTGAATATATAATAAATATAGCCAGTTCTCTGGCTAAATATCTTATCGAAAAAGATGTTAGCTTAGAATTGATGGCTCATGCCGAACAATTATATCATTTTCCTTCTAATAAAGGCGCCCAATATTTGGAGGAATTGATGGAATTCTTTGCTTCTACTAAAATAGAAAGCCGGCTAAAAATTACCCATGTAATACAACAATTTGCGCTTTCTGCTACCCCCAATTCTACTCTTATTATTATAACTACCGAAAAAAACTTAGAAATGATATCGCGCTTTCTTTATGCCGAACGCTATAATATTTCTATTATCCTCATAGTAATATTATCTTTTTCTTTTGACTATCAAATTGCTTTAGATAAAAAAGACATCCGCATAAAGAATGAGTGGTCGAACATTTTTTTAAATGCTGGATTAAAACCTTTTTTTGTTTATAGAAAAGACAATCTAGAAAATATATTCTCTGAATGAAACCAAAAGACTTAATTTTCTGGCTTTCGCTGCTTCTGGCGGAATTAACGATAATGCTTCTGGCAAAACCTTTAAGCCGTTTTCTTATCCCCTTATCTTTACTTTATATTAGCGGCTGGACTTTTAGCTGGTTTGCTAAAGATAAAGAAATAATCTGGATAAAACCCCTCTTAACTATCGGGATATTACTGGTAGTAGCAGGAATAGTGTATTCTATTGTAAATTCCTTTCTCCTTTTCCAGGAAATTATCCTCATTTTCACAGCAGCAATAGTAATCATTATAGCTTTACTTAGTTTTAATTCTTACCTGAACACCTCTTTAAATTGCATTCAAATACTAACCTTTCCGCTTTTCATAGCTTTCCCGGTATTTACTGAATATAATCACCAAAAGCATCTTATGATAATCTTACTTTACATATTAATATGGTTTGTAATTATGCGGCTGAAATTCTATCTTTATCTTAATCAGGAAAAAATTAAAATTAATTATATAGCGTCCTCTTTATTAATATCGGTCATCGCCTTAAGCTTTATAGCTACCATTATTATTTATTCTAAAGTGCCTCCTTCAAAAGAAAAATCATCTAAATTTTCTTTAATAGAGCGTTTGGATAAAGAAACCGAAGACCGTTATTATGCAATTTTAAATGATATTCTAAAACAAGCCGATGGCCTTGACGTAAAAGATACCGTCAATAAAGCTAAAACTTTGTTTTTCTTAAGTTCCTTGCTTAAAGAATTTCCGGCCACCCAAGAAGTCTTGAAATCGACTTTGGGCTTGGTAGATCATCTGAATATAAAAGGCCCGGGCATAGAAAGAGGTAAAATACCGGAATTTCTTTTCACCTTAAAAAATTTCCTTAAAGAAAAGGCTCACCGAGGAATGATACAAAACCATGAAAATATAAAAAGTACTCTATCCGAAAATAACCTTTCGATAAAGGATAAACTGTCTACCCTTACAGGAATAAACAAAATTTCCCGCGCTGATGAGTATTCTCAAATAGATAAGCTGCATGATAAAGTCAAAAAAACTATAGGAGAATTGCCTCTTGATAAAAGAGCTGGCCAAGAATTACAAAGGATGTCGGAAGAATTTAAAAACTGGAAACTAATATCGCTTTATACCACTAATATCATGGAAGTGGCTAAGGATACCGAGACAGCAAAGATGGATAAGGCTTTAAAAGAGCAGCTAAATATTCTCTTTGAAAATATCCAAAGTTTTCCCGGTCGTAAACAATTAGAAGAATCCAATGAAATATTACAAAAAGTTGAAAAGCATAAAGATGCCCAAGAAAAAAATGAAAAAGAAATGATAGAAACCTACAAAAACATCCTTGGCGCTTACTCTTCTTTAGCTAAAGATATGAATCTTTCCGAATATTCTAAGGATTCTCCAGTAAAGACTACTGCTATTTTAGAATCTATAGAAATTCCTTCAGAGCCGATTAAATTAGCTCCCGGCGAAAAAAAACAGTTAAGAATAATCGCAAAATACGCTGATGGCTCAAAAGAAGAAATTGCTCAGCAAGGAAAATGGAAAATAGCCGATAAAAATATTGCAAGTATAGAAGGCGGAACAGCTACAGGCTTAGCAGTAGGTGAAACTAAAACGACTATCGAGTATTTATATAAAACCAGCGAGCCTTTGACTATTATTGTAGAAGAACCGGCTATAAAAACTATAGTTCTATTTCCTTCCGGCAATAAAGTTCAAATGGGTAAAAGTATAAAAATAGAAGCCCGCGCTTACTATAGCGATTTTATCTACAAAGACATAACTTCCTTAGCCAAATGGAACCTATCTCGGCCTAAAAGTATTAAAATTACGGGAAATGACTTCTCTGCCCTAAGCTGGGGAAAAGTTGTTATCTCTGCCGAATATCAAGGTATTAAATCACAAGAAATTCAAATAGTCATAACCTCCTCGGTATTTTATATTCTAAAAATAATCGGCCTTCTCCTTTTATTACTTTTGGCTATAGTATTATTTTTATCTTATATTTTACAAAAAATAAGAGAAAAAAGGATTAAAGAACTTCTGAAAAATAATCCCCGTCATTTTATTATTGCTTTATTCAATAATATCAGGCTGATTCTTAATTTTTTTAAAATACCCTATAATAATACGGCACTGCTACAATATGCCAAAACGGTTGCTGCTAATATACCCTATAAGGACGATATTTTTTTAGATTTAACCTATGCTTACGCTAAAGCAAATTATAGCAGTAATAAACTTACCTTAGATGAAGGGATCAACGTTTTAGATAACTATAACAAATTTTTAAAAATGTTGGCTAAAAAAGAAGGGGCTTTTTCTCTTTTAATTAAGCATCTTTTGATTCTATTAAAAGGCATTCCATTTTTAATAAAAATTAGTAAATAACAGACTAATGCGAGAAGTAATTATAGCCTATCTTCTTATCTTTCCCTTATTAACAACCTTTATTTCTGCTAAAACTCAAATAACTACTAATCTAATATTTACTGGCTTTAGCATAATATATCTACTTATCCACAAAAAAATAAACCGAGTCCACCGAGCTAAAATTAGGAGATTTCTTTCTCAAAGGATAGCACTATTGAACTTACAAAAGATCAAATCAAATTTAGCAATCTTAATAGTTATAGCACTATTCTTAAGTATAATAATATCGTCCCTGCTGTTTTCTCGCTCCGACAACGCTTTAAGCACTAGCGCTAATTATCTATTTTTATTTTTATTATTCTATTTAGCTTACGCCTCTAATGATAAGGAAGAAAAGATATTAATCGGCGCTTTGACAATCGGCGGAATATTAGCTGCAGTTTATAGTTTACGTGCCTTTTTTGTACTTTCCAATTCCGTACTTTCTTATTTATCAGAACAACAGATAGATTATTCTTTTGCAACCGAATTTTTAACAGCTAACCGGGCATTCTCCCCTTTTATAACCTCTAACCTTTTAGGCGGTTATCTGATAATGATAATATTTTTAATAATTAACCTCTTATCCGAAAAGAAAGCTAAAACTTCGCAATTAATTTTGACTTTGGGAATATTTATCTGTCTGGTGAGCCTTTTTTATACTAAATCCTTAGGGGCTTGGCTTACTCTTCTTGTTTCTTTAACTATTTTTTTTACCGTAACCCGAAAAATAAACCGCAAAACGCTTCTTCTTATCTTGGTATTATTACTATTAACAATAAGTATAATTGTCCTAAGATCCAATAATTCCTTAAAGATAACTAAGCCTTATTTTTCCCTACAACAAAGAGTTTCTTATTGGTCGGACACTATCAAAGTAATAAAAGAACACCCCTTCAAAGGGGTAGGTTGGGGAAATTTTTCATCTCAAAAATCGCTCTATTCGCATAATTCCTTTCTTCAAATCTGGGCTGAAACCGGCATAACAGGGGTATTATCTTGGCTAATAATATGTTTTATATTTATATCTAATAATCTGACGTTGATAAAAAAATCGGATAATAAAATTTACTCCTCCGCTCTATTCTGCGGTGGCTTATCATTTATAATGCATAACATTATCGACTTTTCTTTTTACATTCCCCAAGTAGCTTTTATCTGGTGGGTGATTTTAGGATTGACAACAAGAAGTTTTAGGAAGATTAGCTTTAATAATCATAAGAATAGTCCCTAATATCGCTGTAACCAAAGAAATAAAAAAGCCAATGTTAACGCCGTTTAATATAAGTAAACCGCTTAAACACCAACTGCTAGCTATAGCGTATAAACTAAATAGAGACTTTCGGTAAGAATATCCTTTAGATAAATATCTTAAAACTATATGATCATTGCTCTTTCTTAGCGGTAAAATATTTTTCTTAATACGAATAATGATAAGATAAGCCGTATCAATAAGCGGTAAAGATAAAACTAATATCGGTAAAAATAAAGCTGCAACATTATCCAAAGTAGCATAGTCTCCTTCCATGGCAATAGCTGCAAATAAAAATCCTAAAAAATGGCTTCCGGCATTACCCATAAAAACCTTAGCTGGCGGATAATTAAAAATATTAAAAGCTAATAAGGTGCCGGATAAAGTAACCAACATTAAAGCTAAAGCTTTGTCGATACTGGCAAATATCGCTAGAAAAGTCAAACCAATTATCAAAGAGACTCCGCCGCACAAACCATCAGCTACATCAAGATGATTAAAAGCATTTGACACTCCCATTATCCATAAAAAAGAAATAAGATAATTTATGCTAAAAGGCAGAAAATAAATCTGCACCTTTTTACCATGAAGCAGAAACAGAAAAATAAGAATGATTTGCACTGTAACTTTAACTTTTAGAGAAAACTCCCGCAAATCATCGATAAATCCTATGAGCAATAATGCTAAAGAAAATATAATTATCCGGATAATATAAAAAGGAATAATTATTCCTGCCATATCCGATAATAAGATATAACAAATAATAAACGGCAATAGAAAACCAATACCGCCAATATGCGGAGTAGAATTACCAACAGCAAGAATATTAAATTTTAAGGACAACTTTCGCAAGAAAGCGATTAAAAATAAGCTGAAAATAAAAGCTGTGGCGGGAAGTAAAAGAAACGGTATTTTATAATCTATCATAAATCTCTGTTAGCTGGCCTAACATTCTTTGATAAGACCAATAAGATAAATCCAGCTTCTTTCGGTTATCTTCTATAATTTTATGCCAATCAGCATAATTTTTCAATATGTTTTGGCAGCTTTTACGAATTTCTAAAATATTAACCGGTTTTATAATTAGCCCTTGTTGATTATTCGTTACGATATCTCTTATGCCGCCAGTATCGGTAACTATTACTGGCACTCCTGCTATTACAGCTTCAATCAAAGATACTGGCAAACCTTCCCATAAAGAAGTAAGAATAAAGATATCAGCCCGTTTAAGAAAATAAGCGATATCTCTACTCCATCCAACTAATTGTACCTTATCTTTTAACTTAAGATTATTTATCTTTTCTTTGACTTTTCTTCGTAAAGGACCGTCACCGGCTATCGTAAAATTCAGCCGAGGATTTTCCAGTAATAGCATTTTTGCTATTGTTAAAAAATAGAAAATACCTTTTTGTTTTTTTAAGGAAGAAATAGTAAAAATAAGATCGGCTCTTTTATCAACCTTTTTTCTTTCTTGGTATATTTTATCAAAAACCTCTATTTCTACTCCGTAATGTATAAGAGTTAACTTTTCCAAGGAAGCAATTTTTTTCTCTAAACCAATCTTTAAATCAGCTTGAGAAGGCACTATTATTTTTTTAGTAATCTTAGCCGTAATTTTTTCTAGAAAAAGGTAAAAATAATAAGCTAAAGGGTGCATAAAATCATGGAAAGGCCAACCGTGCACCGTATAAACTATATTTCTTAAGCCGCTAAAGAAAGCAGCCCATCTTCCCAATATCGAAGCTTTAGGCGAATGGGTATGCACGATATCGAACGAATTTCTTCTTAAGAAAAAGAAGAGCTTTAAAAAAGCCGGTAAGTCTAAAAAGGGATTAATCTTTCTCTTTAAAGAAGAATCAAGCTTAACTGTAACGTCAGGAATATTTAAAAAATCTTCTTTAAGGTAGCCTTCGTTACCGGCGTATAAATATAAAGAATATTTATTGCGGTCTAAACTTTTCAGAATATAAAGAAGTTGTTTTTGAGCTCCTCCTAATTCTAGATAGGTAATGATAAAAAGTATTTTTTTCTTCATTAAAAGTATAAGTGAGCTATTTCATTTTCGTAGTTACGGAAAGATAAATCCCGGGGGATGTAGAATCGTTTTATTTCTATGGTTTGCGAATTTATTTGAGATAACTTTTCTTTTAACTTATCGATATCGTATTCATCGCCGGCTTTGAATATATCAAAAATTTCTTTGAGCCCTCCTTTTTGATTGAAAAAAGTAGTCTTACCGAAAGCGAGCGACTCAGTCACAGCTATGCCAAACGGTTCCTCTCTTAAAAAAGGAAAAACACAAATATCGCTTAAAGAAAAGATTTTATCGATGTCTTTTCTAAATCCTAACAGTCTTACGTTTTTTAAATTATTCTTATTTATAAAACGAAATATTTTCCTTTTATACCAACGATTCCTAAAAGTAGGCGGTGATATATCACCGGCAATTAATAAAAACAACTTGCCAGATTTCTTTAATACCGGCTTAAGCTCTCTTAAAAACTCATACTGCCCTTTTAAAGGGTGTATCCTGGATACAAACGTTATAATTTTTGAATCTAAAGGCAGTTGAAATTCTTTCTTCAAAAGAACAGAATCATAAATTTTATAATCATCGGGATATAACGGTTCGTAAACAACTTTTGCTTTACCAAAAAGATTAAGCTTTTCTCTTATTGACTTTGACTGGCAGACAATCGTATCCGATAATTCTCTGGCTAACATACCCAATATTTTATTTATTAATCTTAAGAAGAAGAACTCTCTAATATGCCAAATATGTCTTCTTTTAGTAAGTTTTGCCACCAGGCCGGGGAAAATTAATAAAAGGCTATTACTGCAGATAATATCGACTCTGTTACGGATAACATAGAAAATTAAATAAATTATGCTTAAGGCCGAACTTATAAAAAAGTAAAAATAATATAAAGGCGAATAGGAAAGCATTAAAACCGGAAAGGGAAAAATTTTTATCTTTACAGCCGGAAAATCACTCTTTAATTTATCTGTCAAATAACCTTTATGAGGCAAAAAGACTGTAATATTAAAACGGTTACTCAATGCTCTTATGAGGTTTATTAACCCTCTTTCGGCACCATAAACAAAAGAGCCGCTGTTAATTATGGCGACGTTTTTCATTTCGGTATTTACTAGGTAAATCAGAGAAAATCTTTAAAGCGTACCTGTTGGTCAAAAATAAATGCAATGTTCTAAATAAATCATAAAAAAAACTTTTGGTTAAAATATAAGCTATTTCTTTATAAGAATTATTATTTAAAATCATAAAAAGCCGGTTACGAAAGCAAAGATACCTTCTCTCTTCTTGAGAAATACCAGAACTATTTCCTTGGTGAAAACATACTAATTGAGGCGTAAATAAACAATTATAGCCCTTCTTTTTTAAACGCAGAGCTAAATCGGCATCTTCGAACAAGAAAAAAAAGTCGTTATCAAAATAATCTTTTTTCTTTATCTTATCGAGATATTCTCTTTTGAACACAGCACAGCAGCTATTTGGCCCATCTATCTTTAATACTTGCGAATACTCCTCGGGAGGCTCTCCTTTACCGATATCATAAACGCGATAGATAGTACTTATCAAAAGTCCGCAAGAAAATATTTTTCGGCTTTTCTTGTCGATTATTTTAGGGGCTATTCCTGCTACATTAGAAGAAATATTATTAAATACCGACTGCAAATTGAATAAAAAATCTTTTTGAAGTTCAACATCGCAATCCATAAACATAATATATTCTCCTTTTGCTAAAGCTAATCCTTGGTTGCGCGCAAAAGAAGAACCTTTATTATTCTGATTCAGTATTAAACTGATATTAGGGTATTTACGAGTTAAGAAACCGGGGTCATTTAAAAACCCGTTAATGATGACGATTACTTCATAGTTACTAAAATTTTTTTGAGTATAAATAGTATCTAAAGCTATTTTTAAATTATTATAGCCGCCGGTAGAAGGTATAATTATTGATAACAGCATTTTTTAAAGATTCTTTTTACTCCAAAAATCGTCACTTTTAAAAAAGATTCAAAAAATATATATAAAGACAACTTGGATTTACCTTTACTACGGCCTTGAAATGTAATCGGGTATTCAACAATCTTTAAGCCTTTTAAAAAAGACCTAAGAATAAGCTCTATCTGAAAGAAATACCCTTGAGAAGACATGGCTTCACAATCTATTTTTTCTAAGACACTTCCTTTTATACATTTAAAACCGCTAGTTAAATCTCTTGCTGGCAAACCAAGCATCAATTTAGCAAAAATATTGCCTAACCGGCTTAATATAATTCTGCTTAGCGGCCAATTATATATATTGCCTCCTTTAACGTACCTGCTGCCTATTACCAAATCATATTTATCAAGCAAGCTTATCATGGGCATAATACAAGAATAGGGATGAGATAAATCGGCATCTATCTGTACTATGACATTATAATTTTTCTCTAGAATATACCTAAAACCATCTTTGTAGGCGTTGCCTAATCCTAGCCTTTCCTTGCGGGTGATTAAATCTAAAGCGGGATATTTACCTTGCAGGTCTTTAACTACTTTTGAAGTACCATCGGGGGAATTATCGTCTACTACTAAAATAAAAAAATTATCGCCGAGGGAAAAAATTTTTTCGATAATAATAGCAATATTGTTGACCTCATTATAGGTAGGGATAACAACTGCTATTTTAATATTTTGCATCCTAATTCATCGCTTTAAAAAGGCCCTTTGAATTGGCTATCATCACGATAAGTTCTGATAGGTTTTAAAGGAGTGTTCCTACCATTGATTAAATCTCTAGTTACTTTGACTATATTGGCAACATTAGGATAATAAAGATTCTCTAAATAAACGCTTGTCGGAGTAGCAGCAGTAGGTAAAGCAATACGTTTGATAGGAGCCTTTAAACTAGGGTAACAAAATTCAGCAACTAAAGCAGAAATTTCAGCGCTTACTCCGTATTCTTTCCACCCATTATCAGCTACAATTAATCTTTTAGTCTTTCGTACTGAATTTAGTATAAGTTTCTTATCTAAAGGCTTTAAGCAACGTAAATCGAGTATTTCAGCATCTATTTTATAATCCTTTTTTAGTATCGCTGCTGATTTAATTGCTTCTTGGACCATTAGGGATGAAGCTACTATAGTAACATCTTTTCCGACTTTAATAATCCTACCCTTACCAAGAGGAATTCTGTAAATACCTTGAGGAACACTTTCTCTATAATCGTAAAGCCTCCGATGCTCGATAAAAATTACCGGATTTTTATCTTCGATGCTGGCAATAAGCAACCCTTTTGCATCATAAGGAGTGCTGGGCATAACTACTTTTAGGCCAGGTATATGAGCAAAAAGTGCTTGCAAGCTCTGGGAGTGTTGCGCTCCCTGGCCCCAGCCTTTACCAATAATACAGCGAATAGTTATAGGTACCCCACACTTACCCCCAAACATATAACTCCATTTAGCGGCATGGTTAATAATTTGGTCCATAGCTAAAAGCATAAAATCTATCCTCTGATGCACTATAACTGGACGCATCCCAAACAACGAAGCTCCTGTAGCTATTCCGGTTATTCCGTTTTCGGCAATCGGTGTTTCAATAACCCTATCTTTTCCAAATTTTCTATAAAGATTTTTGACACTTCCAAAAATTGCCGTAGGCGAAGTCACCCCACAACCCAAAATAAGAACTCCCTTATCTTTCTTCATTGAAAAAAGAAGGGCTTCATTAATTGCTTCACTAAAAGTAAGCTTTCTTATCGACATATAACTTACAAATAATAAGTATCGGCTAAAAGCTCTTTACTTGAAGGAAAAGGACTTTTTTTAGCAAAAGACACGGCTTTTTCGATTTTACGGTCAATTTCGGTATTTCTCTTCTGGATTTCTTTTATAGTTAACAATTTTTTAGCCAACAAATATTTCTTAAACTGTTTTATTGGACACCTATCTACCCACTTATCTAGCTCCTTTTTACTGCGATACCCTAAATTATAATCATAGTTAGGGCCTACATGTTCTAGCCAACGATAAGTTCTGTATTCAATAAAGACCGGGCCTTTTCCGGAACGAATTAATTGAACTGCCTTTTTGGCGGTGTTAAAAACTCTAATTACGTCGTTACCATCTGTTCTCACTGCTGGAACTCCAAAGGCTTCGGCCTTTTTAAATATATTATCCTTGGCCTGTCGAGTTAACTGATGAGCATGTGTAGCATAAAAATTATTTTCGCAGATAAAAAGTACTGGAAGTTTTTTTAAAGCGGTAAAGTTTAAACTTTCATAAAAAACCCCCTCATCAACAGCGCCATCCCCGAAATCTACAACCGCTATGTTTTTTTGATTCTTAAGTTTGAAAGCCAAAGCTGCACCGACAGCAATTGGTATAGTACCGGCGACTATGGCTGAGGCTCCAATGAATCCTACCTCCGGAGCAGATAGATGCTGCGAACCGCCCTTACCTTTTGTACAACCGCTTGTCTTTCCGTATAATTCTGCCATAAGCGCCCCTATGTCACCGCCTCGGGCAATATAATAACCGTGAGAACGATGCGAACCAAAAACAACGTCATTAACTTTAAGGTTGCTACAAACTCCGACTGGAATAGCCTCCTGGCCTATACAAAGATGAACTGGGCACCTCATCTCTTGTTGGGAATAAAGCTGCATAATTTTTTCTTCGACTTTTCGAATCTTTAATATTCCAAAAAATAACTCTTTTAATATACCCGAATTATCTTTTCGGTATTTTGTAGAATAATTTTTCTTATTTAAAACTGTCATAGCTATTTAGATTATTTCAAAAAATTGGACTATTTTTTTAAAGTTTATTATAAACAAAACTACCAGGGTAAGTAAAGAAATAATTATACATCCGTAAAAAATCTTCGGAAAATAAATAAATTTTACTACATGTCTGCCAGTATTTATAAATACGCCTCTGAAACATAAATCAGCTGGAAAAATTTCTTCTTTTTTACCATCAACTGTGACTAGCCAATTAGGGTGATAAACATCGGACAAAATAAGCAAACCCGGGGCATTAGTTAAAACGTCTACTGCTACCGAGTGTAAACCATAGTTCTTTATCTGTATCTTGGCCGCCGCTTCTTCTTGAATCTGATTACTAGAAAATTTCGCTGCTCCCTCAACTACAGCCTCTGAATCAAGAAGATTACGATTATCTAACATCCATTCAAGAGCCTGCTGCATATCGTTAACATAATGCCACTTATAAACCATAAATGCTCTGGGATTATTCGATAAACTTTGGTAATTTTTAAATTTTCCATCGCTAACTAATTTAGTCTTAGGAATATCTAGGTATTCTGAAGATAAGTAATTATTAACACCGGCTAGGTTATAAAAAGGCCTCATTTGAAGTATACTGTCTAAAATAGTCACTCCCGATTCAGGATCCATAAACCCGGTAAACCATAAACTTTTAAATTTAGTTTGAGGTTTAAAACTAAGACAATTGTCTTGAAAAAGCTGAAAACGTTTGATGGACAAGCTTACTATAGATCTGACATCATAAAGTCCTTGTGCTGAAGAAGCATTGGGAAATATAACCCCTCCAACACCAATGCTCCTAGAGAAACCTCTATCCTCTAGCTTTGGATACTCAAAAATATTTCTACGGTCAGGAAGTGAATTTTTATCTAGAATAGGCAATAATATTAAACCAACACAAAAAGTAATCAATATTATTTTAACTGTTCTTTTGTTTAAATCTTTTTTGCAAAATAGGTAAATAATAAAACTGGCTAAAAAGATAAGATACCAGAAAAGCCTCGCTAGGCGCCCAAATTCACCATACCCTAACGTTACATGAAAAGTCATTTCAAGAATCATTATCCCTAAAATAATATTGCCTAAATACTTACTACCAATCTTTGACTTTAAGCCGATTATCAAAGCTAAAAGAGTTAATAACCCAATGCAAGTTGCCTCTAACATTCCCTGCCACATTGAAAAAACTCTACCTCCAATGCTTAAAATATTTCTAAAAGAAGTATCGCTATAAGGAAACTGGGCCTGAAAATTAAAAATAGATAATACTATAATAAATAGTAAAGATAAAAATACTAAAGGTATCTTGAAGCGTTTTACCGCCTTAAGTATTAGGAAACTACCGAGAGAAAAATAAAATACCCGCAAGAATATGATATTTAACGATAAATATTTACTTTCCTTCAGATGATATTTTAAAAAGAGATAAAAAATAGGGCTAAATAACAACCCTAGCAATATAATAACTATCCCCCCTGATAAAATAATGAATCCTCTTGGTGTTAATTGAGAATCATTTTTACCAAAGTCTAATCTCTGATTTTTATACAGAAACCATTCAAATCCTAAAGCTACAGATAAGACCAAAGATAAATTCCAAACTGGTCCAGCCCAACGCGGAGTCCAAATCTGATCAAATACCGGTAATCTGCCTATCCAGGCTATTACTGGCAAACCCATATTCTTTAATAGGATAAAACAAGCAAAGCCCAAAAAGAATAAGTACTCCTTATGCAACCTCCATTTTGCTCTAAGGCTTATAAAAATAATAAATAAACCTCCTATTCCTAAATAACCGCCTATCCAATCCCAACCATCAATTATAGGGAAAGCACTTGCCATTTCTCTCCATCTTAATAGTTCCGGAAGAATAACAGCCCTAAAATGTAGCAAAGGAGTAGGATTGTTGATACCTTGGGTACCGCCTGGAGGATGCAAAGTATAATATTGTTTGGCTTGAACCAAAAATGGAACAAATGCGGGAGATGAAATTAAAAGAGCTAGTAAAATTGAAAAGGCAACATAAAGAATTTTTTTTGACTTAGTTTGTTCTGTTTCCGTATTGATAATACGGAAGAAATAATAAGTTAAAATAAATATTATGCCGTAAAAGGCTATCTCTGGCTGACCTCCTAAAATTAAAAGTGAAGTCGTTAAACTGGAAAAAAATACTGAAAGAGAATCCGTCTTACGATTTAACAACTCTACACCTAAGAGAGCATAAGGCAACATCATGGCAATATTACTCATTTGAGTCAAGGTAAGAAATGCTGTCATCGCTCCGGAGAAACAATATAATGCACCGCCACAAAGTGAGGCCTGAAAACTTACTCCTAGTATTCTTAAAAAGATAAAGGTTCCTATAGCTGCAAACCACAGACGTCCGAGTAAAAAAAAGTCCCGGAAGACCCAGGGAAATACATTTTGTAATAATTGATAAGGAAATAAAGTCCTGGTGCTGAATGATTCCTGCACAACTGTGCCACAGGCTAAGTAAGGATTCCATAAAGGAAATTTACCCTGCCTTATCTGTTTACCGACAAATACATCAAAAGGCTCTTCATAAGCAGCCGGAGTACCGAGATCAATGGCTAGGGTATTCGGGTAAGCTTTTGTCGATATCCACTCTTGTTGAGGCGGAGAATCTTCAAACCAGGGATATCTAGCGCTTACTGCTAAGGTTTTACCATGAAATATAATTGGCGAGTAGGTTATTAATATTAAAAAACAATAAATTAACCCTGCTTTTAATAAACCGATTTTTCTCATTATTTTACAAAATTATCAGCTGTCATCAGGAGTATCTTTATCCCAATGAAAATTACAATAATTTCTTGTTTCGGGAATCTTATCTTTTTCATCTATAGGATATAATTTGCATTCCTTCGGTAAGTTGTTCCAACGTAAACAAGTTTGCCTCGACTTACTGCTTAAGCATTTCCTTAAATATTTATTGAATATTTTACCAGTTATAGTTAAATCGCAGCATCCGTGTCGACCACAAACTCCCTTACGGTTCTCTAGCTGCTTCTTTATGTAGTCTGATCTAAATAAAAGATAGTATTCCCGCCTTAACAATCTCTTTACAGCACCCACTTCTTTAACGATAAACTCTATAAATCTCAAAAAATATCTCCAGATTCAATTATCGGAATTGTTAACTGTTTTCTTCAGTCTAAATAAAGCCCAAATACCATATGAAGCCCCTAGCCATAAAAAGACCCTGGTATAAAGTTCGAATCTGCCGCCAAAATTGTCGCTAAAAATAGCCTGGGTAAGAGCATATAATACTACGAAAGACAAAAGAGCACTTAGAACAAGCACATGCCAGCGTTTTCTAGAAACCGCTATCCCGATAACCCAAAAAAACCACATAAATCTGTGAAGATTAATACGCAGTCTTGCTTTCGGCATGAGCACATCCCACAGTCTCAATATCTTAAGAGCTTTTAAACTTGTTTTTTTCTGCCCCCAATACTTAAGAAAGTAATAAATATCTAAGTCCAAGCAGCTGTAAAGCCTTTCACCCATGTTTCCATCACTACAATGTAGTGTTGCTACTGCTCCATTAATAAGTGTAACGTTGGGCACCATCTTAAATGATGGTGGTGGTTCTGGCGGTTCAGAATTTTTCAAACCCACTAATCTGCGAATTCTTTGTTTTATTGCCATTTTTTCCCACTTTAAAGGCGAATCTATCCTTAAAAGGTCCTCATGCCAATGCTGAAACTTCTCGGCTCTTTCCTGTTCTCGTTTTCCGGAAAAACCCCACATATGTCCGGATTCTGACTGGAAAGGAAATTCCTTATGGTTAAGACCGGGGAATTCAAATAAATCAAGTTGGCCTAATGTTCTAAAAAAAGTAAATTTTATAAACTTTAATGGGTCTTTTCGTATTGCCTCAAGGCCAGCCTGAAAAAAAAGTCTATCGGCAGCAAAATACCCTAAGTCTTTCTGCACTAAATTTAAAACGTACATTTGAAATTCTATAGGGTGCGTATCCTTAACCCGGGAGGGCCACTCCATCTTCATATAATCTCCAATCTTAGCCGAAGCGTAACCATTAGCTATATCAAACTGATGGTCTTCGGCTCTGGTGAGACGGGTAAATAAAGCCCAACCTTTATTGTAAGTAACTCCCCAGTATCCAAAATTGACGTAATAGAAGGTGTTCAACAACATCAAGATGCCTATGCAAACCGCAAAAAATACGGTGAGTTGGCGCCAGTTTTTATGTCCTAACCAGCCGAAAATAGAAAAGACCAAAATTAAACTTATCGCTTCCATACGGCTAAGAAAACAAAAAGAAACGATTATCGCCAATGATGCTGATGTCCAGAGATTAGGTCTTTTAATCCAGACTATAAAGCGGTCTGCGGCTAAAATAAGTAACGGTACAAAAAAAGTAAAAGTAGATACCTGGTGAAAAAATACCGACATAGGGAGACTTAAAGCTACCAGCAATCCGGTTATGAATCCAACCATCTTGTTTAAATGACTGCCTAATCTATAAGCTAGAAGAACTGTAGCTATTCCTAGTAAATGTAAAAAAATAGCAAAAAGATAGGGCTTACCTTCAAAAATAAGGTAAAGAATATTTTTAACTATTGGCACAAAGGGTGGACGGAAGATTATCGGAAATAAATCAAAGACATGACCAGAAAGCAGTTGCAAGCCGGCTACATCGTAACTGTAATTATCTATACCGGCAAACCAATCGTAAGCCATAAAGGTTAACAAATGGTTTAAAGAAGCTACTAAAAAAATTGTTAAAACAAACAATACTGATTTTGACTTAACCATCTCAAGATTCCCAATTTCCTTTTAGAACAAGTTTTCTGTCTTTATCAAATTTTGCCCAACGTATTTGATAAATATACCCTTGGTCAAAAGGTAAAGCATTTTTTGAAATAAGTTTTGCACCGGGTATAGACCTAACAAAATTAATAACTAAATAATTTTCCGGGTGAACCATAATATAGGCAATTTTTTTATTAATTTCTATTGTCCGCCACATTTGTTCAGGATCAGACTCCAGTTTAAAAAAACTCTTAGCTTTGACATTAGGCACTATATCAAAACATTTATTGGGAAGTAACAATGCCGGGTAAGTAAAATGGCCTTCGGCAAAAATAACTTGCCAACTCGGGTCTAATAATTTGCTGATGTACTTAGCAGTATTGATTATCTTATAGGTAGGATGAAAATAAACGCCAGAAAAAAGTTTTATCATCTTTGATACTAATGGACTAACTAAAAAGATGAAAATAATACCCAGGCTTAGCATACTTAAGCGATAAAAGCGCAGACCTTTATTGATATAAGTCTTGTTAAATTCTTTCCAAGACACGATTATGTAGGCTAAGGCTAAAAAAGGAAGCGGGTAAACAGGAGCAAATCTCCATTGACCAACAAGATAAGTACTGAAGTAGACCTTAAATAAAAGAATTCCTAAGAATAGCACCATGGCTCGGAAAAGAGGATTATACCAGTCACGAAGTTTAGTGAAAAAATGTATTAATGCTATAGGTACTAACACAAAGTTTAATATAGCAAACAACTGGTCCCACTTCCAAATCTTAATTATATTGTTCTTGAGTAACTCTAAAGTTCCTGAGTTTCCGTAAAAACCAAACTGTAATGCCCGGGGAGCATTGGCTATTAACTCATATCTATAGTAAAGTGCGGCTTTATCAAAGCCGACTATACTAAGAAATACAGCCCAGAGTAATAAAATAGGCCCTATGCCAGTAAGCAATAACCTGGTATTCAGAAACTTCTTTCTATCTGATAGATCATCTGAGATGGCAAAAGCTAGAAGAATAAAACCAACAATCAGGTGGTCGGCTTTCATTATGGCCACTATACTGGCAGCAATGCCTAAAAAAAAGTAAACAAGTGGTCTTTTTTTAACAAATAGCATCAACCAGGATATCACGATAAGAGAGGGAATAACCGAAGACTCGATCATGGCAGATTTCCCAATAATCAGGCGAGGCAAAAAATAAGCAAAAAGAAGCGTGATTACTGCGGCGATTCTTTTGCCGGTGTTCCTGCGAAGTAAATCGAAAAATATGATATTGCCTAAAATATTTAAGATGATATAAGGCAAACGTAAAGCAAAAAGAGAAATACCAAAAAAGAAAAAAGAAACTAAAGCTAATAAAACATTGATGGTCCAGACAAAGTAAAGACGGTCATGCTTAAGAGAATCTATTCCAAACAAAAGTATATCTTTAGCATTCAGACCGAAAGAAGCTTCATCATGACAAACTATAGGATTATCAAAAGGCTTAAAGGTGAGATCCTGCTGAATATTAAATAGGTAAGGTAAATTAGCGACAATTAATATTAATGCTATGAGCAAATGATTCTTATTACTCATTTTCTATTTAGCTAATCTTAAAGCCTCTAATTACCGATAAAATTAGACAGGCTAACATTAATACCGCTGCGCTTAAAGAAATCGATGCTCCCTGCGACCAGATAAACGGTCGAAATTTTAATTGTACATTGTGCGTGCCTTTATCCACCCAGACTCCACGTTGACAATAATTTACCCTTAAAACAGGTGCTGCTTTTCCATCAATTGTAGCTTTCCAGCCCGGATACCAAACTTCACTAAAAACTAACATCGCTGGCCTAGTTACTAAAATATCTAAATCAATACGGTTTGGGTTATCAAAATTAACATCATATATAGGATTTGCTTTCTGCAAATTATTAAAATATGTGATATCATCTCCTCCATCATAAAAATCTGTGTCTTTTAGTTGGGTGTTTGGAAACAACCCTACATACACAGCTTTATGCAAGTCTCCTGAGACTATCTGTCTGAGTTGTTCTTCCTCTGAAGCTATCCTTATTCTATCTATGGTATAAACCAGTGGCAAAGCTATATTATTAATATGCACAAAAAATCCTTCTCCACCAGCAAGCAAGACTGACCTTTCACTAGGAAATATTTTATTGGGATTCTTATCCATAAAATAACCCACGGAAAAATTACTTAGAAAATTAACATATGAAGGTTCGGGGTTATTGAAATAATAAAGCCAACCTATTGGTAAACCGTAAGCAGACTCAATAGCTTTTTTAAATCTTGTTTCCAAAGGATGCATCTCATACCCCATAAGAGCAAAGTGGTTACTCAAACGGGCAAAATTATCGTGAAATGGCTCATCAGAAGCAATTCTTAAATTAGAATTTTTTACGATTTTGCTTAGTTTATTTTGGAAACGTTCGACTATCGGATGTCTTAGGGGAGTTTTAGCACGTAAACGATGCTCAATAAAAGCCTCTCCTTCGTAAGTATTAAACATGCCGCCGTAAAATCCCAGTGTAAAGAATATAAATAATTCTACGCCAGCAATCCAGCCGATAAAATATCCTAATAGTTTTTCTTTAAAAAAGTAGAAACTAAAAATTAGCAATGATGATAATCCCAACCAGTATAACAGTGGATAAATTGCTGAACTCATAAAGACATCTTTTTTTATTAATCGTGCTAATAAAGAAGATGTGACTTTTTGTTTCTTCTGAAGAATCCAAATAGAATTCAAGTAAGAGCGCTTCTGCCAACGGTTATTTTCATTATCATAAGAAAAAACATCCAAGGATTCTCCGGATCTTTTAAATCCTATATCAGCTTTAGCTGTTTTCTGTTGAATCCAGAGAAATTTATTTTCTGGAATATTAACGTCAAACTCATACCAGCCGGCCTCTGGCACATTGTAATAACAAACGAATACGCCTTCGTCCGGTGATACCCTATGATTTTCAGCATAACGTATCTCTCCAGAAGATTTACCGTTAAAAGCTACTCTTATTCTTTTGACCGGAAAATTTTCAGAATATCTTCCGATTGCATCATCGACAGCAAAATATTCTCCTATTGACGATACAGGTGGCTCAGACCACTCATGAAAAATTTCACTCTTTATACGTCCAGGATAAATAATAACTACAATAACTATAAATAGCGAAAATATCAAATAAACCCACAACCAACGCCGTAAATACTTTATTATCTTCCCAGGTTCGATATTAATTAAATAGTTTATTCCGCCGGCAGTTAAAACAGCCGTGGCAAAACATTGGATAAATCTATAGCGTATAGGCCTAGGAAGTTGCCCAATAGCGGGTAAATATCCTATAACATAACGATAAAAAGGTGTATGTCTTCCCAAAACGCATAGAATAGAAAAAAGATAAAGAAAAAAGAAAACTACGGTATAGCGTCGCCTTATAGCTATATCGGGATTACTAACTGGAATCTTCAAAGCTAATATGATTCCTAATAAAACCAGCAGGAAAACTGCTAACCCACCGCTAAGATTAGCATCCCAAAATGCTACATCGTGGACAGGACTAATAATATTCATCTTATTCCCAGTAATACTATTAAATAAATTAGGGACCAACAGTGTTGACAAGAAAAGTGGCGGAAGGCTTCCTTTATCTTCACTTAAAGCAGTATTAATATCTAATTTTATATGTTCCTGAGTATAATTTCTGCTGTCTAAAAAAGGGAATAAATAAACAGCGCTTAGTCCTGCCCCTATAACAATAATTATAAAAGCAATCATCAAGGGTTTTATAGCTTTAACTATCCTTTTTTCTAAAGGCCGCTGAGATATTATAGATACTATAATTATTCCGGCCCAGATAAAAGTAATAAGCGGCCAAAGGTAAGGTGCTCCAGCAGTTAATATAAAAGCTAAAATCATTCCAGCTAAAAAAAATTTCCAAAATTTTTGCTTATTTAATAAAGAAAGGTAAATTGTAAATAGCCAAGGCAACCAAGCTTGAGTAATTACCACTTGTTGCCAGACATAAGCATAACTAAAGGTAGGGCTATAAATATAAGCTAGTGCTCCAAAACAGGAAGAAAAATAATTGAATTTTAAAGTTTTACGAAGAAACGTAAACATCCCGAAAACAGCTAATAGATAATGTAAAAATAACGGCATTATAATAAGAGACTGATAAGCGTTATGAAGATTATCTAGATTGGTTAACAAAAAGAATGGCCAAAGAGGAAGATAATAGGTATTAGCGTAATAACGAGCGTAAAAAGGGATGGCTCCGCACCAAGTTTGAGGATCCCAAAGGGGGATAATACCTTTTTGCAGATTTTTAGCAACAAAATAATAGCGTGGAAATTCTTCCATACCTTGATCATCATGGAATATTCCCTTCTGTCCCATGAATAACGGAGAAAATAATATAGTAACGGCTATTGTTAAAAAACAAAATATGCTTATGCCTTTAAAGGTAGAAGTTCTTATGGTTTGATTATTCAGAATAATGCTCCTTTAACATATCTTCTAGGGGATCAGCGAAATCATTATACCCCCATTTTCTAAGTATATCGATTTCATTCAGCACCTTATTCCGGTTATCTACATTAAGGTAAGCTTGTCCCAAAACATAATGGATTTCTGGGTGTTTTGGTTGATAATGAAGAAATTTTTCAAAGTTATATATAGCTTTATTATAATTTCCTTTATGACTATACATATAACCTAATTTACTATAAAGTTCACTTATGCTAGGATCAACTTCTAAAGCCTGTTCGTAATATTCAATGGCTTTACCATCATTACCTGTGTTCATATAAAGATTGCCTAGATTGGTATAGACTCCCGGATAGTTAGGATTTATTTGAATTATTTTTTTGAAGCATTCTTCTGCCTGCTTGAATTTGCCGACTTTAGCATAAGCATCCGCCAATAAATCAAGTAGCGTTAAAGAATCTGGTATGGCCCTCAAGCCTTGCTCTAAACATTCTACTCTTTTTAAATCTTCTCCTTTCAACCGGTAGGCTTCACTTAAACGTCGGTAGGTTTCTAAGGAGCTTGGTGTAATTTGGACAAGCTTCTGGTAAATCTCTATAGCTTTATCGTAGTCTCCTTGCTGTAAGTAAACATCACTTAGCCTAAGGTAAATACTAAAATCCTGAGGTCGAAGATCTATAAATTTTTCATAAACTTCGATAGCTTTATCTAGATCGCCACTGCCTTGATAAAGATTGATAAGGCTCTCATAAAGATTGCCTAGATTGGTATAGACTCCCGGATAGTTAGGATTTATTTGAATTATTTTTTTGAAGCATTCTTCTGCCTGCTTGAATTTGCCGACTTTAGCATAAGCATCCGCCAATAAATCAAGTAGCGTTAAAGAATCTGGTATGGCCCTCAAGCCTTGCTCTAAACATTCTACTCTTTTTAAATCTTCTCCTTTCAACCGGTAGGCTTCACTTAAACGTCGGTAGGTTTCTAAGGAGCTTGCCGGATTAATCCTTATGCACTTTTTATAAATTTCTAATGCTTTATCATCTTCTCCTTGCAAAGAATATACATCTGCTAACTTAAATAAAGTATCTACATTCTCTGGAAAGATTTTAATAGTCATCTCATAATAGGTTTTAGCTTTTTTATAATCTCCTATAATAAAATATATATCCCCCAGCTTATTATAAACATCTACGGAACCAGGACTTAAAACAAGACAATTTTGGTAATATCTAGCTGCTTGTTCTAAATCATTAATTTTAATAAATAGATCTGCTAAACGTCTATTGGCATTGATCGATTTAGGATTAAGCTCAATAGCTCTTTTAAGCACTGCTTGTGCTTCATCATATTGACTATTTACTATATAAATATCGCTCAAACCTATAAGAGCGTCTATATCCATAGGATCTTGGGCGATAATCTTTTTATAATTATCAATAGCTTTTTTAAATCGGCGTTGAGTTAGGTAAGTTTCAGCCAATTCATAATAGGCTTTAGTTGGGTAACTAAAGATATCCGACTCTTTTTGACCAAAAAATTGTCTTCTGAATTCTCTTACCTCATACACTCTGCCTAAATCACCCTTAAGAGTAAAATAACGCATCATATCGAATAAATTTCTAAGACGCTGATCTTTTTCTATAGGAGTTAATTTGATAGCAGGTGTATCAATTATCTCAGAGTCTTGAAAAAAATCTTGTTGTTTTAGTTTATCAACATTTTTAGAATTATTAAAGGCATTAGCTACTGTGATAGAAAAATAAGTTAAACTGGCATAAAGAGTAAAAATACTTAATAATTTAATAAGCTTGTCCATATTTTTTATCTCCCAAAAAAGATACTTTACTCTAAAAGGTATGTTTATCAGATAAACCCCTATACCTAAAACAATCAAAGATAATGGCAAACAAGTCCATAATTTTATAGATAAATCCCTTCCCAGGAATAAGAAATCTAACATATATTTAATAGATTGAACTCTACTTATTATGCTAGGCTGATCAATTATATTAATCCAATCTAAACCAGCTATGTGTTCAAAAATAATAATTAAGTTCCAAAAAACAAAAAACAAAGAGATAGCCGCATAAAAATACTTGATATATTTGTTTGGAGTTTGAAAGATACGAGCATACAGTAACACGAAAATAGGAAATTCAGCTAAGAATGCGCGCGTACTATCAGCTAAAAATAGAGGCATACCGACAGAAGTCCCAGCAGCATAATACAGCCTCCCAAATAATAACAATTTAATTATTAAATAACCTGATAAGATAAGAAAAAGCAAATCCTGGATATTTTTAAACTCTTTTTTATCTCTGATTTTAGCGAGTAAGCCAACCAATATTAAGATGAAACCCCATAAACAAAGATAAATAATGGGTGTATTATATAGAAGACCTTTGTGAGAAGAAAAAATAACACCAATAGAGTAAGAAAAATGGCTCTGTAAATATGGAAGTAAATAAACAATCTCTTCCATATGTAAAGTACCATATTTTATATAGGCATTTATCCCCCGTAGAATAAATACAACTAAAAAACCTAAAATAAAATATATACCATGTTTCAAAGATATTCTTTTTTGGATACTAAGAATAATAAAAAAGGGAGCAATGAAAAATATTTGAAGCCATAATTCAGACCTGACCGAAACGCACATAGAGAATAATAAACCGTAAGTAAACCAATGGAATCTCTTAAAGGATTCTGCCTGTAAACAAAACCAGATTGATAAAATAGTAAATAAACAAGCTATTATATTGGCGTTACCGCTTTGAAATAAGACATAATAAAAGAACGGCGTTCCAAAAAACATAACTACAATAGACCAAATTACAACTTTGTTCGAAAAAAATAATCTATATAGTATATAAATCAAAATAAGGGTTATAAAACAAAAAGCTATGGTGCTAAAAGACATAACGCACTTTATTATATTATGTATTCCAAAATTAGTTATATTTATAAAACTTAATTTTATGGCAAGATAGTAAATTATTTTTGCATAAAGATAGAAAGGGACCCAAAGGACTATGCCACCATGGTTATGAAAATTAGGTGCATTATAGGTATGGGAAATAATTAGGCGGTTAACTTTACCATAATCTTGATTGATGATATTTAGATCTCCGTCTTCGGCTACGCTACTGGTATAAGAAAGATAAACAGGTTCATCCGGCCCGTGAAATCCAGTGTCGTAAACTACGAAAAAGTAGATAAAAAAAAGTAGAAAAATAGAAAAAACAGTTATTTGTAGTTTCATAAAAAGTATTACTAACTATCTATTGTTATCTAAAATCTGATAAATGACGCAGCATATTCCAATGAATATGCCATAGATTACACCTTACTGAATAAAATCATAAATAAATCTTTCGACATTCTCATTATAGATACCAAAGTCAAGGCTTTCGACTTCCCCCAATTTCTTTTACTCAAAGGAACAGTCAATTCTACAACTCTGCAATCTTTTTTCATGGCCTTAATCATACTTTCTGCCGGTAGAGAAAAACCCTCTGAAACTATAGGGAAAGATCGTAAAACTACTGTAGGAAAAATTGATAAACCGTTATAATATTTCAAATTTAAATGAAAACAAAAATTAAAAATCCAAGTATAGCTTCGAGAAATAATATGACGGAAAAAAGAGCGCTGATCATAGCCTAAATGATTAGAAGTAACTACAGTATTTTTCTCTAAATAAGGGAAGTATTGAATAAACTGTACAGCTGAATTTTCATGGTCTCCAGGAAACCAGGTAAAATAATCTCCTTTAGCTTCTTTTAAAGCATCTCGGTAAGATGCTCCTAACCCTCGATTCTTTTCATGGTGTAAGACTTTGACTTCGGAATATTCCTCTGCTAATTTAACTGCCAGTTGATAAGTAGAATCGATGCTTCCATCATCAACGATGATAATTTCTAACTCTTTAACTTTCGATGATAAAGTGCCTATTAAATCTTTTACTGCTGACACAAGAGTATTTTCCTCGTTGAAAGCCGGAACACAAACAGAAAGAGAAAATTTATTCATCGCCTCAACCACTATTTATTAAATAAAATTAACGTGTTGGCTTGGATTTTTTAGCTCCCAAAGATATTGATTTATCTTATCAAGACGGCAATTACACCGACAAGCATTCATATCTTGTTTGGAATTTATTCTAGCCATTATTTTTCTTCGTTTAGCACCTTCCCAAATTTGAGAGAAACTTTCCTGACAAATATTCCCAAATGAGAATTCTTTCTTGCCTACAAAGAAATTACAAGGATATACATCCCCATTAGCAGTAATGTGAGTAGCAAAATGTAACCCATAACAATGTTTATAGGTTTTTTTCTTATTAAATCCCTCCATTGTCCGACGCCGGAATATTACTTGAAAACTATCACTGGAATATTTCTCCAATTGTTTCTCTAAAAATATTGTTTTTTTGTAATCAAAGTTTTGATCAATGATATTCTTACTAGAAGGATGATGCGAATAAGGTTTAATTACTGCATAATCTACTTTAATATCACGCATAAGCCGTACAAAATTTACAGTTTCTTTATAATTGCTAGGAATTAATAAAAATTGGGATCCGATAGCGCACTTATATTTACTTTTATTACGAATTTTAACAGCTTCTTTTAAATTACTGATTACAGTATCAAAATCTTTTTCTTTCGCACCATGGATATAAGAGTAAATCTTCCTAGTTGCGGCATCTAAACTTACTTTTAACCAAGTAAGGTTTGATAATAATTCCTGTAACTTATCTTTAGTGAGCATAACACCATTAGTCGCTAAAGCCACATCTATACCTTTGCTTTTAGTAAAAGATACTACTTCGATGACATCCCTATGTAATAAAGGTTCACCTTCACCAGCAAATAATATAGACTTAACTCCCTTTTTTACCACAGTATTAATAAATTTTTTAAAATAATCCAACTGTAAACTGTTCGCCGAATATTGTAAGAAATCAAAGGCACAAAATGAACATCGATGATTACAACCAGAGTAGATTCCCACTTCAATATATATAGGGTAAATATTTTTACCTTTAAGCCAATCATAAATTCGAGGTACGTGATAATAAAGTTTATGACTATCGATTTTAAAGCTATCCACTTTCAAAACCTCCAGCAATTACTTGCTATAAATTTCTTTTTTATTTTTTATAATTTTTTCTACCCTCTCTTTATCGCCTACTGCAGTATAATATTCTATCATCTCATCCATAGAAGTAACATTTTCTAACTCTTCAAAATAATTAGGCCCAATTACTTTAGTGTCTTTAAATAACCCTTGTGAAGCCAACTCTTCTACATTTTTCCTATTATTAATTAAATTGAGGACTGTTACTGTGCCGTAGCTTATATATATATATATTATAGACAAAATAAATATTTTCGAAAGCTTATTACTATTTTTAACTTCTAGGTTAGAAAAAGAAATATTTATTTCTTTAAATGACTGCGTAAAATAGGCTATTGCCGGAAAAATTATAAAGATAAGGGGCAAACAGTATAATTTAAAACTAATATCTTTTATAGAAAATAATTCGGTGTTAATATATTTTAAAGCAAACAATCTTTTAAGTAAGGGAGGCGCTCCCAGAATATATTTAAAGTCTAATTGGCTTATAAACTCTGCTATGATTAACCAATTCCAAAAAATAAAAAGTATAGATGCTAAATAAATAGCTACTCTTAATATTAGCTTTTTTTGTTTCTCTAAAGCATAAGCATAAAGCAAAATAAATACTGGATATTCTGTGAGTAACAATCTAGCTCCCGGAGTACCTCCACCCCAAGCGCATCTAAAAGAAAGTATAAATACTTTTATAATTAAAGATACCGAGATGCAAAAAATAATTATTTTTTGCATAATATTGCCAGAAGAAACTTTAGAGTTTTTAAAGATATCGAATAATAATAATATCAAACCTAATACACAAAGATAAAAAATAGGTGAAGTATAGAAGAAACCTCTGTAGTGAGAAAAGAGTTGTTCAAAGAAATAAAAATCTTTGAACCTGTTAAATAACCCTAACTCTCCGATATGGAACGTGCCATATTTTAAATAATCATTAATAATTTTAAGGATATTTCCTGGTATAAGACCAATCAAAAAATATACTCCTAATCTCCAATGTATCTTCTTAAGAATAAGTAAGACTAAAAATAAAGTTAAGATAAAAAAACTTTGAAACCAGATATCGACCTTGATTATAAGACAAAAAGAAAAAAATAATCCATATAAAAACCAGAATTTTTCGTCCTTATTTATTATATAAATAAAAAACCAAATAGATAAAATAGAGAATAAAGCTGCCAAAATTTGAGCATTAGCTACCTGGAATAACGAGAAATAAAAAAACGGCGTTCCGAAAATAATAATCAAAGACGCTGAAATAGATACACCGTTCGAAAAAAAATTTTTGCAAAATAAAAAAGACAATAGTACCGTTAAAATACTAAATAACACCGTACTAAAAGACATGGCGAGTTTACTAGAATCTGTACCGGATATAGGTAAAAGGCCCGGAAAATTAAATTTTGCAGCTGTCTCTTTGATTACTTTACCGTAGATATAAAACGGCGCCCAAAAGATAACACCTCCATGGTTATGGTAATCCGGAGAATTATATGTCTTAGAAATCAATATTTTTCCTTCAGGAAAATAATAAGGGTGTTCTTCGAAACTCAGCTGATCTACAATATTAAGGTCACCGTCTAAAACTAAACTCTCAGTATAAGCATAATAAAGTGGTTCGTCCGGCCCATGAAAATTGGTATCAAATACAACAAATGCATATAAAAATAGGGCTAAAATAAATAATAGAGCGATATTCTTCTTTAATAAATTATTCATAATTTTATAAACTCTATTTATAAGAATAATATCTTAATTCTCTAAGAATATGCCTAAATTCTTGTAAAAATCCTCTGAAAGAACTTCTTATGTTTACCTCAGCATGGGTCGAATCCCAACATTTAAGAGTACAATTTTGTACTTTTAATCTTAAAGCATTAAAAGACGGAGATTTCCAAATTTCTTCGAGCGGCTTATTGCGTAAACTATCTTGTCCTTCAAAATCATCGCAAGGTGAAACTCGGCCCAAGGGGTCAACTGCACAGGATAAATAGCCAGCAGAGCAAGAATACCTAAGACAGTAATTCTTGCTGGAATTACCTATCCCTTTTAGAAAAGTGGCTGAATTTGTCAATAATTTAGAGCGTAATGCCGTATGGATATATTTATCTATCTCAGATTTTAACTCCGAGGCGTCATTTTCCTGAAAGATAAATTCAGCAAAACTATCTAGACTCTTATTTCTATGTCTAAGATTAGTGTGAATAAGGTCTATTTTGATTTGGTCCACTCCTAAGCTTTCCGCAAAAGGAACCATCTTATAAAGATCACGAAAATTCTTCTTAGATACTGCACAATTTATACCAACTTTAATCTTAGGCTCATATGTTTTTAATAATTTAATGCCTTGAATTACTTTTTCAAAACAGTCTACGCCTCTAAGCAAGTTATGAATATCCGCAGAATAACTATCGAGAGATACCGATATAGAATCGGGCTTTGCCTCTTTAAGCTTATTTACTGTTACTTTGTCTAAAAAAGTGCCATTAGTGCAGATATGAGAAGAAATCTTATTCTTTTTTATATACTTTATAATTTCAAATAAGTCTGGGCGTAAAAACGGCTCTCCGCCGGTAATAACAATAACAGCAGCATTTAAGCGCTTTGCAGAATCAATAAAAGAAAACCACTCTTCTGTCGAAAGTTCTTTTGAGAACAACTCCGCATTAACCTTCCATTGGTCGCAGATTTTACATTTTAAGTTACACTTATTGGTAATCCAAACAATTGGAAATAAAATGCTTCTGGGGGCAATTTTTAAATTTCGACAGATTATGCCTTCTAGAAATAGTAAAGATTTTTTATAAATATCTAGCATATCAACTTAATGCTGCATTGAGAACTTTAGATAAATATTTTATCTTGTCTTCCGGCATATCATCATGGAAAGGGAGATGAATCGTGCTGTTAAAAACAGAACTAGTATTTGGGCAATCATACCGGCCTAAAAGTTTACCGCAATCATCAGCGATTTCAGCTCCGATACCTGAATCTATCCCCCGATTGAGTAAATATCTCCTCGTCCGGACAGGATCAGACCGTAGGCGAGCTACAAAAAAATAATAATTTGGTAAAATATCTTTCCCGATATACTGAGGAATAATATTATTACTGAGTAATGATTTTAAAAAGCGAGCTTGTCTTTGCCTTTGAGCAATCCTTTGTTCTAAAGATTCCAATTTTTTAAGTCCAAGGTAAGCCTGAAAATTGCTAAAAGATACAATACTTGATGCTTTTTGTAACTTGCGGTAAATATTATAAATAGCTTTATTTAAAGCTGGTAAGCTCAATAAATAAAGTAAAGGGTAAGATAAAGCTACAGGCAATAGATAATTTTCTAAAAAAGCTGGCCAAATTTTCCTAAAAGGAATCTCATCCTTAACCCTGCGAGAAAAATAAATTTTTCGTACTTTCTCGGCTAAAAATTCATCATTGGTAGCTATCATTCCTCCGCCATAAGTATTGAGGGGTTTTATTACCTCGAAACTGAAAAAAGAAGCTAACCCGAAAAAACCAGTTTTTCTGCTTTTAAATTCGGACCCTACAGAATGAGCGCAATCTTCAATAATATATAAAGATTTGCTTTTACCAATTTCGATGATTTTATCAATATCGCAAGGTACTCCGAATATATGAGTTGCTAAGATAACTCGTGTTTTACTACTAAGCCGTTTTACTATTGATTCCGGATCTAAATTAAACGTCTCTAAATTTATATCGGCAGGAATCGGCACCAAACCCAAAGATTTGATTATAGCAGCCAAATTACCTAAAGTATAAGCAGGAATAATTATTTCGTCTCCTCTATTAAGGTTGAGCGCCCTAAGTATGAGTTCCATACCAAAACGACCTGAACTTACAGCTAAAGAGTGTTTCACCCCTATAAAATCAGAAAATTTGTTTTCAAATAAAGGTATAGTGTCTTGAACAAAAATATTTTTTCTAAAAAGGTTTTTTACCGCTAAATAAAGCTCGCCTTCTATAAAGTGTATTTTTCTTCGGGGTATGATTTTTCCTCTATATAAGATATTTGGCATCGGTATGAATTTCATTCCAAACACTTAATTTCTACTGCTGTATGCCCAAAAATCTGAAAACGGTTGGTCTTTGTTTTAATATCGCAAGGATTGCAGTTTCCAAATTGGCTGCATTTTTTAAATATATCTTTAATAATAAAATCTGGGTTTAAAATATTCCCCACTGATGGAAAGTTTTCGTAAAGGTCGTGGTGGCAACGGAAAACACTACCATCCGGCCCGATAATTAGCTCTGAAGTGCGGCAAAGGCACTTTTTTTGATGGCTACTTCCCACTGCTCCCGGATAGCGATAAGTCCCATATAATTTATTATTAAACCAACCTAAGAATTCTTTGGTTCTAAAATCAATACCTAAATCCTGGCATTTCTTTTCGGCCAAAGAAATCTCTTTTTCTAGCTTAGGGTGTAACACACTAAAAATACCTATCGAAAATCCGGCAGCCTGTAGCTTTAAAACTTTCTTTATAAGTATCTCTAAATTCATATAACCAGGATGGTAACTTACTCTGATATTAGGGTAAGGGGCGTTTCTGCTCAAACGGCTTGGTTTAATTTGTAAGATAAACTTATCGACATCAAAAGTAAGATTAGTCAAAATATCTATATTCAAATCTTCTTTTATATTTTTGATTAACCAGATAAAATCAGGGTGTAATCCCGGTTCTCCACCCTGCAAAGTGACAGGTAAATCTGGACGAGAAATTAAACGGTTTAATGCCTCTACCCATTTTTTTCCTGAAATAAGAGGGTATTTATTATTCTTTATCCCACTGTGCCAATTTATACAATAATCGCACTTTAAATTGCAGTCTAAAGTCAAAAAACAGGCTATATAATTATAATTTGGAGGAAGTTGTATTTTTTCTAAATTCATCCTCAATCTTTTCTTTAACCTTCTCGGGATAAATATATTCTAAACATTGGCGTTCTTTATTACATATTGACCTAAGACAAGGTATGCAATTATAAGGAGAATCCGGTAATACGAAAGTACCACAACCATAAAAATATATCTCTTTATGAGAAGTAGGGCCAAAAAGAGCAACGATTTTTTTCTTAAGCGCAAGGCTTAAATGCAGGCCTAAACTATCGGAAGTTACGATTAAACGGCAAGAGTTTATCCAATCAATATAATCATAAAGGCTATCCAAACCTTTTTGCCAGGAAATAGAAAAGCGGTCTTTAAGCAAAGAATCTAATTTTTGCCAATAACTTTTTGGCCATATCTTATTAGTCCACTTATTGCTAGCGGCCCAATTAAATCCTACGTCAAAAGTTTGGGAAGTTTTTGGCCTATATCCCAATATGTATTCCTCGCCCTGCCAAGTTCGACCTAGAGCTTCGGCTAAAATAGTCTGCCAATAATCTTTATTTTTCCTTCTCTGGTTTGTATCCTGGCTTAAACTAACCAAACGTTTTATCTCCTTATGGTGGTTCTTCCCGTTACTGCTAAACTCATTTAATCCAAATCCAAAATATTCTTTAGAATTCAAATAGCCTAATAAAGAAAAAATTTCCGGTAACTTCTCAAAATTTATTACAATATCAAAATTAATTTTTTTAAGGAAATTTATTGATTCGGGATTATACTCTATAACTCTGGCTATATATTTATTATCATCTAATAAAGGCCGGGCTTTGCTATCAACCAACCAGGTAACATGGCTATCTTTGAAAAAATGTAAAATAAAAGTAGTTCTTAAAACATCTCCTAGACTAGTAGTTAAACTCAAAGAATTGTCCAAAGTTTCGGTATAACCTAATTTGATTATTAATACTCTTTTTTTAGACATAAAATGATATCTTACCTTGGCTTTAGAGTTTAAACTCTTTACGAAGATTAACTATAATTTGGTCTAATTCTTCGGCCTTTAACTCATCGCTATTTATATTAGCCTTATAATTACCGTCAAAGTTATCCCAATCTTCCGAAAGTAACCAATTATTTTTCTTAGAGTAATTAAAATACTCCGTACCCGGGAAAGGCGTGGCTAAAGATATTTGTAAAGAATCGGGTCTAATATTATGTATAAAATCAACAGTTTTTTGTACAGTATTTCTAGTTTCACCGGGAAGCCCTACACAAAAAGCAAGATGGACTTTTATCCCTAATTGTTTAGTAATATTAATTATTTGTTTTGACTTTTCTAAGTCTATACTTTTTTGACAAGATGCTAATATTTCAGAATCTGCAGATTCTACCCCGTATTTTATAGCATATAATCCGGCTCTGGCCAATTCAGTTAAAAGTTCTTTATCCATAAGAGAGGTAATACCCATTATAGCCCAAGGAATTTTAATATTTCTACGTGTTATCTCGTCACAAATAGCTAAAACTTGTTTTTTTTCAGCATTAAATATATCGTCGTCAAAATATACCGCTTTAAAGCCAAAATTTTTTATCAGATATTCCATTTCATCAACAACATTCTTGGGATTTCTCTTTCTATATTTGTGCTCATTGTATATTACTTGGGGCCAAAGGCAAAAAGTGCATTGGTAAGGGCATCCCCGGCTGGCCCAAATTTGAACGTTAGGAAGCGGTAAATCTGCAAAACCATCATTATATCTATAAATAGTAAGCCTATCTCGATAAGGCCAAGGTAGACCATCTAAGTCATTAATAGTTGACCGACGCCTATTAACTTTTATATTATCGCTATCCCGATAGGCTAACCCTAATACTGAATTCAAATTTAATCCTTTTTCTAAGCTATCCATCAACTCTAATAGAGTATATTCATACTCTCCAACCATTATGTAGTGAATAAATTTATTATCTTTTAATATCTGCGAAGGATAAACGCTGGGATGCGGACCACAGAAAATAATTTTAAGATTAGCTAAAGTGTTTTTTAAACTCTTTGCTATAGCTAAATCGTTATTCAAAGAGGGTGTTGAAGTTTCAACTACTATTAAATCCGGATTATAAGCTATCGCTTTCTTAATAAACTCTTCTTCGGTCAAGCCTTCAGCAATAGCATCGATTAACTCAGCGGTTTTCCCTTTTTGTTTTAAAAGAGAAGTGGCATAGGCCAAAAAAAAAGGAAAAGGGATATAGTGGATCTTTCCGTCTTTTTCAGGAAAAGATGTAAAAGGCCATCTTGAACCTGCTCGTACGCCATACCTATTATTTATAAACCAAGGTAGATTCGCAAGCAGCACCCTCATCTTTTTAGGTCTAGATGTCTTTCTATTTCATCTAAGAAAGAAGCTAATTTAAATAGACTTTGATTAAGGTCTTTGGAATCACAGCCAATCTGTTGTAAAGTCTGATCCATAGTTTTAATACCGGCGTTAGTATCCTTTAGATCATGGTCTAAAACAGAAAAATATTCTCTTATAGAAGCATTAATTACTTTGCTATCGTTGGCTACGACATCTAAGGCCCTCCTTAAAGCTAAAGTATATTCTCCTATTTCGTTATTACTCTTAGAATTAACATTGAAAAGGTCTTTTAATACAGGGAGATTTTTCTCAAGTTGCCCCATAATTATTCTGGTATCTTTAACACTTTCAGATATAGCTTTCTTGATATCAGTTCCTTGCTCATTGATAGTCTTGACATTGAGATCTAAGAGGTGCTTTAAGCCCATGGAGTGCTCATGGTAAGCACTAAGTAAATCTTTAAGTAAAGGTAAGTTGGTGTTAAGGGCATCGATGATAGTTTTGTTATCCTTAATAATAAGCTCTTTTAAATCGCTGCCTTGCTCATTGATAGTCTTGACATTGAG